>Ga0099824_1006942_pt1 | contig 15297 bp, 5 predicted proteins | sample SiratrowhiteBW_FD_76837 | JGI IMG/M metagenome (GOLD analysis project Ga0099824, IMG submission 76837) | Root nodule microbial communities of legume samples collected from California, USA - Siratro white BW | ecosystem: Host-associated > Plants > Roots > Nodule | place: USA: California...
CGTAAAAGCGGCCTGCAATGCAAGATCAACACGAACTTAGTACAAAAATAGAAGGTAGGGATGATGAAAGTGGAGAGTGAAGAAAGAAACATACAGAGATAAGCAACCCTGGGATGAGTCTTTGCAAATTCGTTAGCAGCACGAAGAATAGGTGCAATTTCGACGAGAGAGGAAGGCACCACCTCACTGTCAATGACGGACTCTCCCAAGCTCCCGGCACTCCCGGGACTCCCAGCACTCCCGGCACTCCCGGCACTCCCGGCACTCCCGGCACTCCCGGCTCTCCCGGCACTCCTGGCACTCTGCGCCTGGATGATCCGCCTGGGCTGCGCCTTGGACGACGGCCCCGCCTCTCCTCTGGACGACGGCCCCGCCTCTCCTGTGGAGGACGACATTCCGACAATGAAATGAATGAAGACGCAGAAAGACGTGGTAATAAGAAATTATATTTGTATGAAAAGGAGAAAGACTCACTATTCCTAGACTATTCTTACTCCAAAACATACTTTTTTTCTATGCATTTTAGATAGAAGTTACTTTTTTCCTATTATATGATGAAAAATTATTTTCTTTTCCTTTCTTTTGACCGCATTATCTATTATATTATAAAAGAATATAAGCAACTAATAAAGCTCACTCTAAAATGGAGTGGATAGAGTAGACAGATACCACAGAAATAATTATATTATTAAAATAATTTTCTCTTGAGTAAATTGAATTTGGAAAATTGGTTTTCAAACAAGAGGGCTAGGCTAATGTTTTGTAAAAAAGAAGCAGCCACTGTTATTTTATTCAGAAAGTATGAACAGAACGTTCTTTCGTACTAAATAAATATAAACTTTATAGAAGTGGAGGTTTTAAATATGGAATAAGACGTGCTTTGAAAGGGTTGGTTGTAGAGACATTTTTTGTATACGGTTTGAATTGTGTGCTTCTAATGTATCACATTATTTTCAATTACTGTCTTACAGTGAACTTTGCATGGAAACAATGCTCTCTAGGTGGACAAGAATGAACTTGAAAGCTAATATTTATAATATCAATAGCAGAAGTTATGCTCGTATGTTTATGTTTATTATATTTATTTTATAACCTCTGGATATATTTAAAGTCTTTTAGTCTTTTAATTAATTTTGTCAAGTTGAACTAATTTTGGAAAATACAAAATTTAAATTATTTTCCTCAACTAACTAGTTTAGGTGTGTAGTTTGTCAATTTTTAAAAAACGTATGAAACTAACTAGTTTTGAGACCTTATATGTCAGCATATATTGAAGATTATTGAAGGTTTGCGTTAAAGTAAATTGGCCTGGGAATTGACCTTTTTAATGGTTTATGTGAAAAGCACCCTTGGTGGCAGACATGGAAAACCTAAAATACGCGGGAGGCAAGGATAATATTAAGTAATGGTACGAACAAACAACAACCATTTCATATTTTCATCGCCAACTTTACTTAACCTATGTATGCAGATTATGAATGTGCTTGGTCCCAGCTTGTGGGGATGTTTGGCATTACTTAAGCATGACGTGAGTATAAGCTAACCTCATTTCTGCTGCGTTGTTTATTGATCTCATGCTTTAGAAAAAAGTTAGTATAATTCTTCTTGTGTATTTATTGTCAAGTTTTTATATGGAAGTGAGGTGACTCCCTTTTTAGCTTCATTTTCTTTCACATGAATATGTAACTAAATATTAAATAAATATACTAATGGAATGGACGAAAAGAAGTTAGAGTTGCAATAGTTGTTGATGGTCTGTTGCATTAAAATGTTTGTGGTGTCATTTGTTGGTTTTCTTTCCTACAAAAAATAATGGTTTTGTCGTGAGCTTAATTTGATTCCCTTTATGTTTTTATATAAATGACTACTTAATTTAACACTTACTGCATGTTGAATATTATTATCAACGTCCGTCCTGGTATGTTTAGGTTATCTTTTTCCTTTCAATTTTTTTCTCTTGAATTCTATTGGTTGATATTATTATTTTTTTCTCATTTTCTATTAACGGTTTCTGTTTCATGTTCATGGTTATTGAACTGCTTCAGACTTATATTATATGATATAATATACATCAGCACATGTCCTATAATTTTTTATTTGTTTTGATACGTTGAATCTTGCCAATGCGACTCTTCTTTTGAGGCCTGCTTTTTAAATTTTTATAAATGATTGATAACAAACTATTTATTACCCTTTTAAAATGATAATGTATCTTATTCAATACTATGATGTATTTTGGATAACTTAACCCTATTTTTAGTTCACACTGTTCTTACCTTTTGTACTAGTTTGGTGAAGATAATATTCTTTTATTCATGGCCAATCTTTCTCTGGTTAAAAAATATAGTGGTAGCTGAAGCTGATTTCGCGTCAATTAGCTTTACGAAAATTTAGGTAAGCACGATGTCAGCATGATGTAAGTATGATGTCATCAGTTATAGTTTTCAGGGATTTGGGATGTTAAATTTTTTTCTTGTAAATAACATATGCTGTCATTGGATGGAAAACTATAACTGGATAGTCCAGTTTCTAGATAACTTGAATTTTTTGTGGTAAACATATTTGGATAGAGAATTTATAAATAAATTAAATTTAAAACTTTAGAAAGTAATTAATTAGAAAAAGTTATGGATTTCAAATTTTAAGGCTATATCTCTTTCAACTGTTTTATCTCTCTCATTTTTTTTTTTCTCTTTTTATTCTTGTTCTTACTATTTTCTGTTTTCTTTGACCTCCATCTCTCTCTTTAAGTCTCTTTCTCCTCTACCTTTTTTCTCTTCTATCTCTATTAATATTGATCTAAAAAAAATATAAATATCTAAAAATTTTAATTATTAAATATTCAGAATTACATAATGTTTATTTTTATAAATATTTATATTAAAAATTAAATTTTAAGTATTTTTTTTTGCAAATAGTATAAATTAGTACTATTTAAACTGAAAAATAATAATTTAAGAAATTTTAAATTGTAATAATTCAAATTTCAAGTTTTTCAAATTTTCTGAAATTTTAGTATTCTCATTCAAGCACATCGGTGGTAAAATTTTAAAATTCAAAGTATTCTATGATAAATATATATACGGGTTTGAAGTGGAAAAAACATTTTTTTTAGTTAAATTTGATATTTCAGTTAGTTTACAGACAAGAAGGTTTAGAACAATCAAGTATACGGGTAAAAAAATGTAAGACTAAGAGTTTTAAGTATACGTATTGTTTTATAATGATAGTGCTCAGATTTTGAATTATTATTGTTAGTGATTTTTATACAGCAATTTAAATACTAAGCTTTTTGGTACAAAAACAAAACAAACTAATATCCTTTTCTGTAAAATAATATAAAAGAGTGTACACGTAAATAAAAGAGATTTGCACGAACTAAAAATGTATCCTTATCACACGTACCTGCTTTCGTGAAATTGTGCACCATTTTTTTTTTCGTATTGAGTTGTTTGATATAATTGGGCAATATGTTAAAAGGAATCATTCAATAGATAAAAAAAAGAAGGTATATAGTTGCTTATAATTACACATTATTTTACAAAAGCACATAAAGGACATATGTTGAGTTTGGTATCTACACTACAATGGTACAGAAGTGCATTAGATGCTTGGTGTTGGACTGGGGAGAACCTAGATTCTTACACTGCCCAATCCGGTTATAAGGTCATGCTAGATAGAGAGTTATATCATCTTTGTGAAGGGTGTCCGGATGTATGGAATATTAGAGTGTCAGGGTCAGCAAAGTTATTGGGGTGAAGGACGTTCTTAGATAGATTGCAGTCTAGGGTGAATCTCGAGAGAAGGGGGATTAATATTCAGAGCAATCTTTGTCCACTATGTGTAAAGGAAGAAGAAACAATTCAACACTTGTTCATTACATGTGAGGTCTCACAAAGTGTTTGGACAAGTGTGATAGGTGGCTAAGAGTAATCTCAGTTAGGAATGAGAATATTATTAATAACTTCTGAAATTTTTATGTCATTGGACAAAGTAGAAAAGCAAATATAGTATGAAAATGGATGTGGTTGGCAAATAGTAAGAGAAATTTGGAAACATAGGAAGAAAGTAGTATTTTGTAACGGGAGAGTGGATGAGGTTGAAATATTTGCAATGGCACTATTGACAGCTTGGTCTTGGACTAGGAGTGATAGATAGATAGTTCATTTTTCTTTTCTGGAATGGTGCATTAGTCCAAAAGTATGTCTACCAGAGATTAGGTAGAATAGTTGGAGTGTACGTGTTGATATTAATGGTTGCAATACGTGTTGATATTAATGGTTGCATTCGAATAATGGAATTGGAGGAGTTCGTGTAGAGGGAGGTTGACAAGGCACTAGGACTTTGTTGTGCTTAATTTGTAGGTAAGGGTAAAAGCAGAATAATAACTGACATTGGCAAGTAAAGATAGAAGCGCGATGCAGTAAAGCTCATTACAAATCTGAAGCCAGTAAGATTTACAGAATTGCTCAGAGAAAGAGATTTAAGAGGTAGGAAAGTAATGTGTTACCTAGTGCATGAATAGATTTCATCTATGTTGTGCCCGATTATTATTTTTTTATGTTGATACATATTTTGTTGTATTGTGTATTGTTATGTCAATTCTGGACTAGGTTAATGTTTTTTCTGTCAATTATACTATATGACTGATTAGGTGTAAGATTAGTTATGCTTTTGTAATAGAGTTGAAATACTCCAAAGTGTTTCTTTAATTAATTTCATTCTTTACCGTTCAAAAAAAACTTACTGAATGTTGAATATGATCAACCTCCGCCGTCATGTTTAGGTTATCATTTTCCTATCAATTTTTTTCTCTTGAAGTATTGGTTGATATTTTTTTTTTCTCATTTTCAATTATAACGGTTTCTGTTTCATGTTCATGGTTATTGAACTGCTTCAAACTTACATTCGTAATTTTTGTAGAGGGACTGTTCGATGTGCTATAGTGTTCATGCTCATTTTGGAAGAATGGCCAGTAGAAGGGATGATCTTGAATCTCTTGCGTATACTCTCATTTTCCTTCATAAAGGCAGGTTACCTTGACAAGGTTATCTGGTATATACATTGTGGAATAAGTGTTGTTTTAGCAATTTATTTTTGTTCCAAACATCAACCATTTACAATACCAAGGACACATTTATTACGTTTCTCCAATTTTGTGCCTCTACTAGTTCTCAATAACTGCTTTTTGTTCTATGAGATATTACGGTATTCATAAAATATGATCCCAAAGAAAGGATAACCTTGTATGCAAGAGCCTTTGGAAGTAACCCAGAATGTGTTCTTATGTTATTTTCATCTAATATTATTTCCGTAAGCTCTCCATTTATGAAAAGCTTATAAATTGTATAAGTAATTTAACCATATTTCCTCTTCATTTATAAAAGCTAAAAACAAGTGTCACAGGTAACTACCTCGTTCTCATTTTATAAGCAAAAAATACACTTTCTTGTTCTCAAATGTAAGCAATTTTTAACCATTTTTACTTCATTATCCTTTTGTAACACTTGTACAACACTTATTTTAGAATGGATAGTGGTAATTGAGTTTCTCTACCTTTGATTTTGCCTTATTTTTAGGGTGATAACAAATCCTTCCTGAAATGCTAGCTGTTTAAATTATTATTTTTATAAAAGTTGCAATTCTTGGTTAACAAGTAAAGACTTTTTTTTGTTTTACAGACCCAATGAAAAATATACTGAGTAATCATGACCTGACCATAATTAAGGCAAGGCTCAAGAAATATTAAAATAAAAAACACATATGGACCTTAGGTGTGACCATGACCTGACCCACCAATGGCTCAGCTTAAGGTGAAGTGAAATAATTGTAGTAGCCATGATATCTCCTTTCTGGAATGCAATCCTCCTGCATCATATTCACTGTTCATTACATGGCCTCCTTATTAGCTGTGTGGCTTCTCGTTCCAATCACTGGGCACTTATTAACTGGTTTTTCCAGTCAAATTTATAAGTTGTTACCATTTTTCTTGCATAAGGTCAAATTATATGATATAATATAAATCAGCACATGCCCTATAATTTCTTTTTTGTTATTTGTTTTCATACGATGAATCTTGCCAATGCGACTCTTCTTTTGAGCAATGGATCATGGATCAAAAGGTCTGCTTTTTAAGTTTTTATATATGATTGATAACGAACTATTCATTACCCCCTTAAAATGATTATGTATCTTATTCAATACTATGATGCATTTTGGATTCATTTCAACTTAACCCTATTTTTAGTTCCCACTGTTCTGGCTTTTTGTACCGTTAAATAATTACCACTCTTTTTCAAAGCAATAGCAATGGTTGCACAAGAAGAAAAGTGAAACAACATTCACAACCGGTGATAAAATTAACTGAATAAAGACAAATTAATCTTAAATCTAATTTCATCTTTATATTTTTACTTTTTTTCATTCTCAAATAAAATAATAATACTTTTATTCAGTCAATATCTTTTAATAAAATATTATTAGTATTAACCATTGTCATTTTAAGTTGTTAAGTTGTTAGGACCTTAATAAAATATTATTATTATTAACCAATCATTTTCACTTCAAGTAAGTTGTTAAGTAATGGACATTGTCAAATTATAAATTATAATAATTCATTGAGATATTTTCTCTATCTGGGCACTTTTCGTTTCTTAATCTTATGTTTTTTTAGACTAAATGACTCTGAAATTTTGTCACTACTTCCACATAGTACCAGTAAAGTAAGAGTCATTCCTTTTTTTCTCCGAAGATAATCTTTAAAATTATCACAGCTTAGCTTTCACATCTATTTATTATATATATCATATTTAAATACACATTGTATCTAATAATTCAAAGGGACCTTTTTTCTCTAAATAACCATTTATTTTTTTACTTTACAAATTTAAATTTAGAGTCAAAAATATATTCATAGAATAAAGTTTAATTTCATTTATGTGTTTTATTTTGTTTTTTAGAGATTTGGGATGTTAAATTTTTTTCTTATAAATAATATACGATGTCATTGGATGGAAAATTCTAGCTAGATAATCCCGTTTCTAGATAACTTTTGTGGTAAACATATTTGGATAGAGAATTTATAAATAAATTAAATTTAAAACTTTAGAAAGTAATTAATTAGAAAAAGTTATGGATTTCAATTTTAAGGCTAGTATCTTTCATCTCTTTCTTTTCACTCTCCTCTGCCTGTTGTTTCTCTCGTATCTCTCTCATTTTTCTTTCTTTTGTTTTTTTCTTTTTTATTCTCGTTTTTACTCTTTTCTGTTTTCTTTGACCTCCATCTCTCTCTTAAAGTCTCTTCCTCCTCTACCTTTTTTCCCCTCTATCTCTATTAAAATTGATCTAAAAAATATAAATATTTATAAAATTTAATTATTAAATATTCAGAATTACCGAATGTTTATTTTTTAAAATATTTATGTTAAAAATTAAATTTTTAGCATATCTTTTTGCAAATAGTATAAATTATAGTACTATTTAAACTAAACATTTATAATTTAAGAAATTTTAAATTAATAATTCAAATTTCAAGTTTTTCAAATTTTCTGAAATTTTAATATTCTCATTCAAGCACACCGGTGGTAAGATTTCAAAATTTAAAGTATTTTATGATAAATATATACGGGTTTGAAGTGGAAAAAACACTTTTTTGTTGAGTTAAATTTGATATTTCAGTTCGTTTATCGAAAAGAAGGTTTAGAACTATCAAGTATTTAAGTATACGTATGATTGTTTTATAATGATAGTGCTAAGATTTTGATTTATTATTAGTAGTAATTTTTATACAACAATTTCACTAATCTTGTTGGTACAAACATAAAACAAATTAATATCTTTTTTCTGTAAAATAATATAAAAAAATGTACACGTAAAAAAGAGACTTGCACGAACTAAAAATGTATCCCTATCACACGTTCCTGCTTTCGTGAAATTGTGCACCATCTTCTTTTTTCTTATTAAGTCGTTTGATATAATTGGGCACTATGTTAAAAAAAAAAATCATTCAATAGATAATAAAAAAATGAATATAGTTGCTTATAATTACACATGATTTTACAAAAGCGCATATTTATTTTAAGTATAGATAGTTAGATCTTTTTAAAGCTTTTACGGTTTTTTAATTTGAAGTGTAATTTGCATATCTTGAATTTTAAAAAGTGAATTTTTTAAGAACATTAATTAACAGAGATTGATTGACTTAATTATGAAATATTGTTACTTGCATTTGAACCTGAGATAATTTTTTAGCTTATTAGATTTTCTTCAAAATATGTAAATTTACTGTGACTTAAAATATTTACTTTTAAGTTAATTTCGCTTTGTGTCATATTATATATTTAGTTTACATTTTAAAAACAAAGACAAAAAAATTAGAACAAAATATACTCATTTCCTCCCTCATTTTTCAGATTTCAGTTTGTATTTGTTTTATGAAACATACATAAAATTATTAATTGTTTAAAAATAGAAAAATTATAAATTGACAACTAACCTTTTTATAAACAATTATATGATAAACTTGTTGTAACAATAAAATGTTATACTCACGTAAAAAAAACATTATTATGAAATTTAAACGAGTTGCATAATTGTCAAAAGAATATTGACATCTCTAATGTTTTACACTACTCCTTAATTATTTAAAATATTGCATTATTTTATGATGTTTGTAATAAAAAGATAAGAAAGGTAATCCAAAAAAAATTGTAAAACAATGCTAAAGTGTATCACAAGGTGGAGAAGTATATATCGTGGTAGATTTTATACATGGACCCAGATATCAAATTTATACGAGCAATAAAATTCTGATTAAATGGCGTGTAAACTGGTTTATAATGATAATATAAATAGAGTAAATCTTAAATTATTATTATTATTACCAGATTTTATGTAATATTTTAATATAAGAATATTTGAAATAAATATTATAAATGATGGTTTATATAATTGATAAAATTCTTCTCGAGACACTATATTTTGGAGCAATCAGAGCATAAAAAATATCAAAAATAATATAAAAGATATTATTGTTATTAAAACCAGTCAGCAAAAACAACTATAATAAAAAAAAGAGTTAATGTAATAATTATTATTTTTAATAAAGGTATAATAGCCTATGTGAAGATTTTATTTTATATAATATAAAATAGATTTCTTCTCTTCTTTTTTAAAATATATAAATAAAAGATACATTTAAAACCTATTTTGCTAATTTTTATGAGTACTGTAATTTTTTTGACCATAAGAAAATACAAAAAAAAGTGGAAGAGAGGAGAAAATTTGAAAATCAAAAGGAATGAACATGATCCAAATATGTTTTCTTCTTTATTTATATGAAAATGATGATAAATAGTAAAACCAAACTTAAATCTAACGAACTCTTCCATATACCAACACTACATAGAAAAATGTTTTATGCAGCGAAGTACTGTAATTTGACAAATCATTTCCTGTTACCGGGCACGTTCTGTTTCCCTTTTCAAACCATGCTTTGATGATGGCCTTTCTTTGAAAGGTTTGACCTGTTTCCAGGGTGACTGGTTCCTCAAAGATTTCCAGTAAGAGAAGAAATAAATTCCTGTGGAATGCTTGGAAAATCTGATCCTGCACCATATTTTCATGTACAATCCAATATTTAATAGAATATGCTATCTGAAGGAAGGTACATCAATCAAACATTTGATTTTTCTCACCTTGAAGAGCATAACTTGTCTCATTTGGCTGCACGTGAAACATTATAAATTAGAGAAGAAGATCAGATGTATAAAGTCACAAACACTACATAGACAAGGAAACAGAATTAAGACTGAGAATATGCTTCACATTGCTAAAACAAATGTTTCACCTTTTTAAGATAAAGTTCATTTGCTTTTTCATATGGTAGGGCATCAAAAATGTGATTGTTTAAATTAGTTTGCCTAGAGAAAGAGTTAATGTCATCACTGACATTCCTTTTCTGCCATACTTCTGCAGCTGCCATTGAATTTCCATTTTGCTGTCAAATGTCATTGATAATATAAGCATAAGTGAGATGTAAAGCAAGAATAGAAACACATGTTAATGCCAGTCAAAGCATAAAGAAAGCTTTTCTAAGTCCTCTGGATTAGAGACTTATTCCAGCTGCAATAATGTGATGATCGTAGCTTACTTGAAAAATATGTAAACATACTTTGTTTTTTTGTAATGGTTTAAATTATACTGACACCTTTTGTTTGTTTCATTAAGCTTATTAATTGTTTGAAAAATATTACAAATAATTCCATAAGGAAAGTTTAAAAAAGAAAGACAAATACCTTTTCGACACTACTATTTAAAAAGACATACCTTACAATCACTTTTTACAATAAAATATTATATTATAATAAAGTAATAATTTATCTAAATATAAAATTAATGTAGAACACATTTATGGGTGTGAAAGTATGGGTGATCAGAGAAATATTTGTGTAATTTTATGAAATCTTAGTGTATAACTTGCTTTTTTAAATATCTGTCTCTTTTTTAATTGGATAAAATAACCTTTTTATCATTGGTGTCTTTTCTTTTCATATGGAGAAATATTAGTTCTAATGAGAAAATGGTATTTTTGTTTATATACATATGTATACTTAAGTGTTAAAAGAAAACGATTGTATGCATGAATCTTGAAATTGAGCATCGCTATATATGCTACAGAATTTTTTTTTTTTCCTACTAGAAGTAATGCAAATTGTTTCAACTCTTCTTTTATTATATTATAAATGAATGCTTAATTAATCAGAGGTGTACCAATCACGCATTCTCTTACCAATTTATTTTAACATAAATTACTGATTAAAATACATTATCAAGTTTTATTTACGATTTTGTAATTTTAATAAATCTCATTGATTTGACAGAATTTTTTCAAGGCATATGCTACACTGGACCAGCAACATATGGTTTTACCATGTACCATTTAGTGTTGCCTGTTATATAGTATGTTGCCCGTGTGTTTCATATTTATACTGTGATTTTAACTATTTAACTGAAAATTACTTATCATCCCTTATTTCATTTTCCATGAAAAGCATGGCTGATTATTTGTTGAAAAGTGGTTCCACCTAGCAGAGCAAGGTTAGTCGGGGATCTTCTGGGGTTCAAGGGCAAAATGCCAAATTTGGGGTCGTTCAATGTGAAACATGGCAGTGAAATTTAAATCAATTACATTAACATGAATGCATTCAGTTTATTGTCTTAAATTGGATCCAAGTAATGAATAATCTGCTACTCTTAATTTAGTTACTGTGACAAAAGGATTACTTAAGGGGTGACGGTTTGGTTTTAAAGATCTTTTAAAAAACTTCCATTTTAGGCTGTTTGTGCTCGGCAAGTCAGGGGGTGACCCCATTACCTAGGCAGTAGCACGAAATAACTTGTCGATAACGGAGGTTATGATTTGTGAACTTGTTCTTCGGTTTCTCGTGTTGACACATTCAACGCTTCAGGAAGGATTAAAAGACAACGGGATTGACCATTACCGTCACCACAACATACATATCCCATTTCCAAAATCATTTAGTCGAAATTAATAATACATATCTCCTCTCAACCAAACAATTTTATAATAGTAACCAAATACGCGACACTCGAATGTCCACTCTCGATTGATCTTTTCGGTTTTGTAGGTGAAAGACTTGATAACTTAAATATTTGATAATGATAATTTAACGTTATAATGAAAGCGAAGTGTACAATCTGTCATTCATAGTTACAACTATTTACAATTGGTACAGAATATGTTGGTGCAGTTAATAGCGCAACCAAGAAGTTGGGGCTCCGAATACCAAGCCATCATAGTTGGACAGCTATTCCTTGTTGCGAGAAGAGCGCTCCTTCCTTTGCCCACCAAGAATACGAGAGATTTGCAAACCTCTGCTGAATGCTTGGTTGAACAGCATACGGGTTTGAAATTCCGAAACAAATGGAAACCAAGCCAGAAAAGCAACAGGAGTGAACAAAAGCAAACCCATCACAATCTCATAACCACGAGCAAGAGTTTTCACTGATCCCCAGAACCCAGCCCGGCGTACTAAAGGTTTTAATGCTTGAGCAATCTGCAAGATATAATAACAGCGACAGAAAAATCAAAACCACAAAAGGATCGAAGGCAACAAAGATAAGAAAACAGAAGCACACTATACTAAAACAAATTATATACGCAAATATTTCCTTAATTCTTCATCCATCACTTTCAGAATCAAAAGCCAACACGAGTTCAGGTAAAAAAAAATTCAGTCTTTGGCCCACGTTCAGAAACTTTCCAAATATAGATAATGCAATCCAGGATATAAGGGGCTTAACCCCTCTTGGTAGGGCTGGTAGTTTCACAGGAATTTTCATTTAGTAGGTTAGCAGTGGAAAGAGAATTCACCTGCAGCATTCCCCAACCAGTTGGCATGAAAGCAAGAATGCAAACAACAATGTCCAGCACTGTCATATGGGGAAGGGCAATCAAAATGACTAGAATTGAGACAAAGGTGAGGAATATCATTCCCTTGATTAGTCGGAAGACAAGTTGAAAATTTGCACTGAATTTCCGCCTCCCAACAGATACCGTCTGAGACAAGAAGAAAAACAGAATACCGAAATGTGTCAGACCATAGAAATTGCACTTCTTTTCAGGCAAGAAAAAGAACAAGACCATTAGTGCGTTAGTTCAATATTGTTTGTGTCAATTCAATGAGCAAAGGCTCCAGTGAGACAATAGAATGTGAATACTGAGAAAGCATAGAAATACAATTTAACATGCCCATACAAGATACTCCAATAGCTTGTAACTAACCTTCATTACAAACAATATTACAAATATCACCAACCACGAAATGCCATAGACCTGTAAGCCAAGGAAAGGGTATCGATCATTCCATTAAGCTTACCAAATTATAATTAGTGAGATAAAAATGCCAGAAAAGATTACAGCTTAGTTTAAGAATTACCAGAAAACTTTTTTGGCCTTTTTTCGTAATATTCAAGTGATATACCAGACCATACTGGTAGATAAAAAATCGCAATGATAACAGTATCTCCACTATGATTCCACGCATTCCTGAATATTGTAGATGCTCTTGTTCCTCTTCCCACCAAGATTCCCAACTTTTTTCAGGTAGAACACCTATACCCCCTCGATTACTAATCCATTTATTCCAATCAGTCCAATCATCAACAATTTTTTGCCATTCAAACCCAGAAGGATTGAACAAGAAAGGAGCAAATAGCCATGTACCCACCATAAACCACATTGATGCAGTAATCAAGATATATGCAACAGCACTTCTGTAAGAATGACCAAAAATTTGATACACAACAAGCAGTATCATGAGCTCAATACCCTTGACAAAGTGGCTACGAGAGTAAAGTCTGTAGTTGTCAGCAAACTTAGCATGGAAAACCACAAATCCTCGACCAGTTGGTCTATATTTAGCACCTCCATGCAGCAATGTTCTTCCAAAATAATGAGTTTTTGTCCCAAGTGAAAATGTAAAGAATACGGGGGCCAGCTGCAGTTGCATTAATATGAACTCACTGAGAGCAGTTCGGAAGCCCCTCTCCAAACCGATTTCCATCAACATGGGCAGGGCCATCAAAACCCCAATCTGAACAAATGACTGAGAAGCAAGAGCTACTTGAAGAGGCTTATTGTCTCGAATGGCTTTTTGAGTGCTCAGACCTTCTTCGAGCCCACTGAGAACAAGATAAAGGCGACCGTAGAGGAATATATATACAGTGAGAACAGTTATCTGCATAAAATTGAAAGGGGAAAATTTCAGAATCCCATGGTATACAAACTTCAAAAATTTGACCACTTAGCTCATTTTATCATAAAGTACCCCTCCTACCCCGGCCGAAATTAGGCGGCAGCAATTGGGTAAGCAGTTCAACCCCACAACTGCCATTTTTCAATCCCTTTGGATTCCAATAAGGATCTTCTAACTTATAATAATAATAATTCTTAAAAAATAGACTTTAAATTTAATTCAATCTTACAAAACCAACTTATAAATTCAGATTTATATGTTATTGTAGGATCTCCACATCTTCCTTTTGCTCCGAGAATTACCCATCTCGATTGAGAAACTAGATATTTGTGGATGACTCGATAATGAGTGACATAATAAGTTCAACAAACATCGGTAGAATAGGTTTATACCTTCTTAAGAAATAAACTTTAAATCTTACTCATCCTCACAAAATCAGTTTGTAAGATAAGGTGTGTACCCACTTACATACTATAATTTGGCCATTCCTCTAGTTGTGAGATCTCCAACAACAACAATAATAATAATCCACATAATATGCAAGTAAAAGTTAACTTTGGTGATAACTTACAAGAGTGCTGAAATAAAATCCAACTGTGGTGAAATAACAAGACAACATTCTGAAGAAGTCAAAACGGTGCCCAAGCCGGTATACATCTCGACTTAATGTTTGCTCCCCATTGCCATTAGCTATTTTTGCTTCAAACATAGAAATCTGATTGAGACCCACATCTCTTCCCTTCCCTACTTGTATGTACTCATGGTGAGTAACATTTCCTTCACGTAGTGTAGAGTTGAAGCCTAAAAATAACAAAAAAAAACAAAACTAATAAAGAAACATTCAACCAAACAAAAGTAAACAGTTAAAGCCTAAAAATAACAGAAAAAATCCAATAAAGAAACATTCAATCAAACAAAAGTAAACAATGAGCAATTGGAAGACACAGTACCAGCAAAAATATCTTCACTTAGATTGATGACCTTGGAGGCTTTACTCACACCCCCTCTTGTGAGGTGAAAAAGTCTGTCAAAGACATCAGGGTGACCATAATGGAAACGAACCCTACATAAGTAGAGAGAAAAACAGTTTAGACATGTCTATTTATTTTTAAGTACTCTCGAGAGAGTAATACTTAACTTCCTGCAGAAATCCAATGTATTAATCAGTAGACCAAAGGCAGCCAAGAGCAATGCCTTAAACTAAAATGAGAGTGATTTGTTAGTCTCCACCCAATTGACAAAGAACAAATAGTAAGTATCTAATAAAATATTTCTATCAATTTCAAACATTTAATATTCCTTTTCTATTTACTTTTAAGAACTCACTCTACCATCCTGAACCCAGAAAAAAAAAAAAAAAAAAAAAAAACAACAAAACAAAACCACTTCACTAAAAACAAAACAAAAAAAAAAAAAACTTCAAAAAATAAACCAAAAAACATTACCCCTTTTTTACAAAACATTCCTCCTGAATCGAAAAAAACAACCCCAGGGAAAAAACACTGGAGAAAAAACAAAA
>Ga0099824_1006943_pt1 | contig 15296 bp, 8 predicted proteins | sample SiratrowhiteBW_FD_76837 | JGI IMG/M metagenome (GOLD analysis project Ga0099824, IMG submission 76837) | Root nodule microbial communities of legume samples collected from California, USA - Siratro white BW | ecosystem: Host-associated > Plants > Roots > Nodule | place: USA: California...
CAAACAAAAAAAAAATTTCCCTTTTTGGCAAAATACCACAACAAAAACAAATCCCAAAAAATTCAGAAAATTCCAAAAAAAAAAAAAAAAATAACTAACACCTGTTTTCCCGGAAAATAAACACACAAACAGAGTTACAAGGAAGGTGGAAGTCTTCGTGATAAGGATAATTTAAAAAATGTTGAAAATTGTAAGGCGCCCCTCAAAGTGAACCAAAAAGCGTTACCTCCAAATAACATGAAAAGGCTTCGAAGTTGGTATTATCAATTAAAGAAATAATTAATTTAAAACGGAAACTTACAGAAAAAGCTCATGCTGAGGCGAGAGGAATGGCGGCGGCGGCAGGCTGCTAGGGTTTTGCAGGCTCCATTGCTTCGAGATTCGATGACAGCAACAGACTCGAACAGTGATACGAGAGAAAGGGAACGTGGAATTTTCCGAGGGAGAAACCGTATTTGACGTTGCTATTTTTATAATTGATTATGATTCTGTTTTTTTGGTAATAATGATTTTGGCCAAAAAGTTTTGGGGTAAAGGCGAAGAAGTGAAGGAAGCAGAAGCTGAAGCGAAGCCGTGCGCGCTGAGTCGAACCGTACCCGAACCGAACCGAACCGCAGCGAATGGAGTTGCGACTGACACGTGTCGAGGAAAGGAGCGGTTTGGTGAGTTGACGGGTAATGATACTGGCAACTGGAAGAACAGGGACCACCCGTTGTAGGAATGGGAGTGGTGGACAACATTGTTAACGGGTCAATTATACGTTTCACTGCACCTCGACTCAGGGCACATATTCGGATTCCACGTAACAAGATACCCCTCTACATTTCTAACCAATAATTCAATTTTTTTCTTCTATTCATTAATATTCTCAATATTTAAGTATTTGTTTTTTGTATAAAGGATACACCAAATAACGTTTCATTATCATATAACCATATTAAATATTTTCAATTTCGTGAGCTTATTTTACGTGTATTATTAGCGTAATTATTAACTGGTCTGAAGTTATCCTAAAGATTATTTTTAAAATAAATTATTATAATTTATTATTTATGATCATATATAATTGGTTGATGGTGTACTTGTTTCGTGTTTTTTTTTTGTTTATTTTTATTTATTCAATATTATAAATGTTCAGGAAATGAATTGCAGTGCTCTGTATTTTTTAAACACCTGCATTAAGTGAAGTTATTAATCATAAAACGCATTTATGGAGTTTTGCTTATTTATGGTTTTTATTAAAACAACTGCAAGACCCAGTGTCCTTAAAATTTATTTAAAAATATTTTTTAGCTTCTTACTATAAATTAACATTCAGAAGAAACTGTCGGAAAAATATGACATGTATTTTTTACACTTTCGGTTGACATTAATCATTACGAAGAAATATTTATCATGAAAAAAATGTATAGTATGAGTCAATTAATTACCAGAGTGACCGAGAGACTCGTTAAATTGACACTTTTACCCTGTCTGTTCTCATGAACCTTCTCAGATTTTTTCCCACGTGTCCAGTTGTTGAAACTTAGTACTTTTCTCTTTTTCTTCTCACAAGCACCGTGTCGGCTTTAAATATTTCTTTTTATCATTTGTTAGAGCTGAAATATTACAAAATGACATATTATATACATACAACATTTTTAAACAAATTATAATAATTAGAATATCTTTAGACCTCGATTTTTTTAAGAAACAAGTCTTTCGATGAAGATTAAGAAGAACAAAGATCCAATATTAAGGAGGATAAGGATTCGTGTTTAAATGTCCATTTTATTTTCTTATGTATTGATTTTAAATTTACTGAGATAATATTATTTGGGTGAATCATATATCCTAGTTATTTCCACTTTACATTTTGGAGTTCCCACAATTTTAATTCCACAAAATACAAAAAATTAAAAAATTATTTAAATTATCTTTAATTTTGACTTTTAATTAATATAAGACTATCAAGTAATAAAATTCACTTCTAAAAAAAATCGAATGTCTAAAGTAATGAAGAAAATGAAAGGTTCACTCTCCTAATTGTATAATATAGTTTATAGTATAACTTATTTAAATATCGAATAAATAAAACTAACTTAACAAATATTGTATTGTTTTACCTCAATTTATTTACGTATGATCTTATCATCTTAGTTTTAATTACTTATATCTGGTCTTCATAATTCAACAATTGTTAAAATTAGGATCCTATTTAATAATTTTAAAAAATAAAACAAAGCAATACAAATAAATTCCTATAGATCGAAAGAAAAATTATACAAAATATTCAAATAAAAAAATATTTTACATCTTATTTCTATATTTTGCTTTCTATTTTATCTAGTTAATTACTATATTTTAATTATTAATATGTATTTCATTATATTTTTATTAATTATTGAATAAATATTTGAAATAAAGACTTAATTTTAGCAATTAAAAATAAAAAAATAAGTAATTAAAAATAAAGGACTCAGTCTATACCCTAAAAAAATGTTGATGATGTAATAAAAATCAACATGTGTCCAGCTACTCCAACAGTTACGTTATGATTATTAATTATTGACATTGATATGATATAACCTTCAAAGAAGAAGAGTAATCTGAAACAACACCGTGCATGTTAAGAAACTCTATTTTTACTCACTAGTTGACCAACTTTCCTTCAGCGCTATAAAAATGTGGTACCTACAATTTTGTTCAAAAGGTCTGTTTTAGGTTTAAAATTAATTTTTAAGTTTAGATTATTTGTGATAATTTTTATGTTCCATCGATGATTTTATACCGGATTTTGATATTAATATATGGGCATAATTTACTTACTACATAATTACTTTTAATTAAAATTAGTTTTATGAAGTTGTAGTTATAAGTCAAAAATACACTTACGACAAAAATATGACGCAACTCTAAACATGTGACCAACGCCATAAAAAGTGGAGGCTACCGGCGGCTACTTGAATTGTTGTTGAACGAGATAAATGAAATTGACTGCGGGGCCAAAGACAACCTCAACAAACAAACGTCAATAATCCGAAGTTTTGATAGACACATAACTAGATATTAGGTAGAACATTTTTATTTACGCTGGATTATAAATTAAGACAGGGGTCTTATAAAACTTTTACATTATGATATATTAATATATCATAAAAGATTAAGACTTAAAATTTTAGTTAAAAGTGTGGTTTAAAAAAGTAAAAAAAATATTTTGAAAGTATATATTTCTACCAACAACTTTTAAGGGTTCCAATATGTTAAGTTACATTAACATTAACATTTTTTTTTACAATTTTTACTTTCTATAAAACTTACATTCTTATCAATATTTTATTTAATTAATGTTAAAAATGATAAAATCATAATTTTTAAAATATGTTATAAAATCAAAACTTTAATGTCTTCGTAATAAGAAATTAGGTGATGAGGTTTTGATCTCAAATCTAGTAAACTAATATTATTAGAATTAATTAACATATTTGAAATATTGTCTATTTTAGGACTCAAAATTTTGTCACAATTTTATTCTTAAAATACATATCAAAATATTAGAACAGACTTTCCAATCGAGATCTAATAGAATAAGGCTTTGTCTTTGGAATCATTTTTTCATTTTGACAGATGATACCAATGTTTCAACCTTAAGTTGTTGAGATAACATTGTGAAAGTCAATCCATGCATCTGATGTATTATTTGTTTTGGAACTTGGAATACCATCACAGTTTTATCCTTAAAATGTGTCTCAAATGGTCAAAGGAGGAAGATGTATCTAAATTGCCCTTAACCTCCATTCTTAAGCAGTGTAGGACTATTAGGTGTACCGAAACAAGTCCCTGAGTTGATTTTAAAGGGAACGAGGATTCATCTTTCGAAACATTTTTCCATTCCCTCAATTAAGGGCTAAAGGAACAACACTTCATAAGAGGAGTTGAATGGAGTCTGGACTTTTTTCTCAGTGGATAAAGATAGATTGTCTAATAGACTATTTAATCAAATCGTCTAGCAGAATCGTTTAGGTAGACCGTCTAATCAAGTCAATATAAAATAAACAACAAAGTAAATTCACTAGTAAGAGTAAAGAAAGAACAAGACGTAAGAAATTATGTTGGTTCACCCAAACCTCAGCTACATCCAATCTCCTTAAGCAAATTGCTTAAGATCTTCCACTAACTAACACACTTGGTTACAACAAATATTTTCACCTCTCCAAGTTGTTATTCTCATCTATCCAAGTTACAACAAGTATTATCACATCTCTAAGTACAACGAATATTCCAACTCCTTTACGTTGCAACGAGTATTCACATATCTTTAGATTATATCTTCTTAACCTCCTTCTGAGATTAAAAGCTCTTAAGAAAACAAAGAACAGTCTCAAGGGAAGCAGAAAGAAAGTTCACAAGGGTATAATTTCACAATGTGAAGAATTACAATAGTTTAACACTCAACCCAAAAGACTATACACTCTAACAAATTGATTAGACTCTCATTATAACTTTTGTATTTTCAACAATATCACTTGAATAACTTAAATAGCTTGGCTTGCTCTACTTTCATTCTTCACCTTAAATCCCTTTTATATAACTTTACAAATCGATCATTTTATAGTTGAATTGGTTAAGTTTGGATTTTGCAATATCTTCATCTCTTTCTTTATGATAAACATTCAAAAGAGAAAGTTTGAATTTGCAATCTTTTAATTTGACTTTGCTTTGATTATGTTTAAGAAACTAATTTGTATAAGATAATTTTAAGTAAAATGATCCTAAAAGAGATAATAAATATATTGTTGTTTCCTAAAAAAACATTGTGAATATATGTTCCACAAAACTTGTAAATAAAATATTTTATTTTCAAAATTTATATTACTTTGATTAAATATGTTTTTAACAAGTATATGTATCATAAAGATTGTGTTTTTCACAACTAGCTACTTTAAACAAAATATATTACCGTTCAATTTGTTCATTCATGAATAATCTATTAGACCATTTGTCATGGACAAATGTCATGGACATTCAAATGGTTTACTACATATTGTAGTTGTACAAAAGACTATTGGATCATTCAAATCACAAATGAAACATTTAGTTCGAATTATGTTATGTAATTAATAAGTCTCATGAACACATGTTGTAGACATTAGTGTGACTTCTCTTTCCAATATATAAAATATTAAAGATTATGTTAACTATTATATCATTCCTCATAATTATATTAGAAAAAGAAACATTACGAATCCAATAGACAAAGTGAATCGCCACAAAAATGGAAAAATAAAGGAAACTTCGTCTACTAGATCCGTAAACACTAGCAGAAGCTTGACAACAACAGAATCAAAAGAGATAAAATAGTGTCAAGGTATAATAAGTACGATGTAGGCCCAATTGTCTATAAGATGATATTTGATAGATCCAGTCATGAATGTGACGGAAAGGAGTCAAGAAATAAATTGTAAAATAAAGATAGACCAAATAAGGTAGTCCATAAAAATATATGAAAAGTTAATAAATAACTAGGCCAATATATATTTATGATATTGAACAAAATATCATTAAGAATATGAAGAACCAATTCTTCAAATATCTTGCAAACGAAAGAATCAATAGAATAAGATTAGACAATAGATCACTATAGAAGGAAAGTAAGAAGAAATAATCAATTCAAGAGCATTAGAAGATAAAGGTTAGACACAACAAATTAACCAACAAGAAACTATTAACAAAATCATTTAAGAGTTGGATAGACAGACAGAAGAATATTTTATAGTAGATGATGGGATCAACTAGACGAATGGAATAACATACAAGTTAACCAAATAATAGGATCATCAATGATTTATTATATCAATATGAAATATTTTACAAAATACCTACAACTTCCTTGTATCGTCTAATTACATCAGAGTTGCAAACTGAAATGAGTAAACTCTTGATACAAAGAAAGCTTTTACATAATATTTTTTCTATCTTACTAAAATAGAGGTTGGAGATCTAACATGTTACTTCTTGTCTCCTCCTATTATGTCACACCCTATTGACCATTCAGCTATGGTCAATCATGATTGGATGGAGCCACTTCTTCCAAGGTTCTCTACCACACCGGTTCTACTAGATCCCTTTTGGAGGCTAGTTTAGGATATCATCTGTTAGTATGGGTCCTTCCTAAGTCTCTAAATGAATAGGTTGAGTCACCATCGATTAAAGGAATAATGAGACTCTCTCTGTACATTCACATGTGGTTTATGAAGCATAACCAATAGAAACAAGGGAAAAGTGAGATATATGCACATAAACAACAATATTGCATTAATTTTTAATAAAAACAATTTTGAATAAAAGGTCAAGCTTACAATTTATAGCACAACATTTTAAATCATTTTAATGATTCCCATCCCATAACACATGATATTTTAATAAGAAATGTTACTTGGGAAATGATAATCACCTAAACATGTATTTGTACATCACAATCCTTATTATTACTACAAAGAAATATTAAGAATGATATTAATAATAAATAAACATGACATTCTATTAAGACTAGTCAAAATAAATGAACATGTGTAAATAAAGATCCTAAATCAACACTTCAACTCATCTAAATCCCCAAGAAATTAAATCCTTCATTAATGTTATGTCAAAATAGCAACAATAATGATCTTGAGGCATTTCCCTTACATAAGAAAATAAAACAATCATCAGTAAAGATTATTATTCATTTTCTACAATAAAGTTTTAAAATCTCAAAATAAAATTTTCATTAAAACATTTAAAAAAATAACTTGCACACAGTTGTGAGGCTTAGGGGTACCTCACAAAAAACACAAAACAAAATGCAATACATGAGTATATCTCCTTTTCCTACCTTGGGAGTTTTGAAGTAGAGTTTCCTCCACCATTATCTCATAAGTGTTTCTCATGTGTTTTCTTTCATCATGCTTTCATTACTGTATTGAGTTTTCAAACTTCCTATTTATAAAAAAGACATAGGTTATTATTATTGTGACCATTTATTGTAATCTAATGGATTCTTTCAAAGTAGTCTGATTTTAGTTATGAAGAGATAAGTACTAAGATGTGAAATATCTCTAGGCAACAATGAAAAATGGGATCCACATATTCGTTATTATATATAACAGTGTTTTTGTAGAGATATAGAGATATTTACCTAGATTTCTTGGAAGTAATACTTATCCTCAAAATTTGCCCTTCAAGAATTCTTAACAAAAGAAACTTACTATCTACACGTTCAAAAACAATGGTTATTTTATGCTTTCCAATACCTCATTCCATTTGTATCGTCTATAATTTATGAAAATTGAACCTTTATTGCTAAAACTATTCGTCTAAGCATAGATTGCTAGACAAGTTCTTCTTCTTTTACGTTCCAGCTCCTTCGTCTACCTTCAGACTTACGCTTTGTCTAATGACTTTGAAACATTCTTCAAATGGAAAATTCTATTTCTTCGGATGTATTCACTATAGATGCATCTTATTTCGTCTAAGTTAGGACATTCTAATTTTAATTTTGTTTTAACCCAAACTGGTTAGACCATGACAGTCTACTATGTATTGTAACTGGGGTCTCAACAGGTTCCTCTTTGAAACCTCTTTTCCTTGCCCACATACAACCACAATGTTTTGACCTTAAGTCTATTTAAATAGCATGGTTATGGTCAATTACCACATCTAGTATTGCTTATTTTGGAACTTGGAGCTCTCGTTCTTTTTTACCTCTACTGAAAAAGCTTATTTCAGAATGTCTAAGTATCTAACAGCTTAATCAAAACTAAGAATAATTTAAATACACTTTTGTTTGTTAACTTTTTTAAAAATAAAATTATGATAACATTCCAAATTCTAAAATTCTAAAGTATACGACAAGTAAAATAATAATCTTATCTCAAGGATTTCAAATCTTAACAGTATATTTAAAATATTTTAATATTCTATAATTATAATAATATTAATTTTTGATTCAAGCACTTACTCACATATTAAATTTTCCATCTTAATCCGTACATCTTATTAAATTGAATCCAAATTCTATTATTATATTAAATCTAACCAATGCAAATATACCTTTAGTAAAAATTTCAAAAAAATAGTTATGCTAGGGATGTATCAAAATTTCGGCACATTGTCTCTTATAATGTTAGTTTCAAAACAATCGTCACATATTAAAATCTGTCCATGCATTGGCGCTTCAGAAACAATGTTTACATCATCACAGTACAAAAATTACAGTGTAATGCAAAACAGAGGCACCAAAAACAATGGAGGCATGTCCATAGGATGATGTTTCATTGACAAATGACTGTAACTCTCAATAACATTCAATTTATGTAAGAAATGAATGGGAAAAGATGAGCCATACAGATTCCGTAACGATTATGTAATAGAAAGAAAGGAAAAAAAAAAAAGTAATGTATATTTAATTCGTAATTATAGAATTTAGTTACATAAAAAGAATTGGTTGAATAAGTTACACAACATACTAAATCAGTTGAAAGAAAAATATCTATTAAATTTTTCAAAGCATAGAAATATAAAAAATCAATATAATTTTACAGAGATGATATGATTTTCTTTCAGTTCATAATTAAAAAAAAAGTATAGATAAAAATTTAGTAATATCTCCCCTTACATTGGAAATAAAAAAAAACTTCAGTAATGAGTTTTGAAGTCACACATGAGAAAACTCGAACCTCAAGTAATTAACTTTATTGGTTACACCTTCTACCTATGTGGTCTCTCCCTAGTAATAATGGCTACATCCACTTTATATTTATACTTAAATGTACCTGGACCTTCATCTCCACTATCTACCATTTTTCTCATATTGGATATAATATATATATATATATATATAAGTTGATCAAGTTAAATAATTTTATAAAAAACAATAGTAATATTGGATAAAAATTATTAATAAAGAACAAAATAGAAAGATTTCAGATTGAGAGATTGAGATACACAAAGTGTTATTCTTAGAGTGGAGATGTTTCAAGGCATAGAGTAAGACGAAATAATATGTGTTTTTCTATTAGATGGATTGAGTGTAGCAAAAAAATCTTTGAAAATTATGAATACCAATGTTTTTAAAAGATAATATAAAATAGAAGACTGAAACTTTTATAAGAATTGTTGCATATTTCCTTGCTTTAAATACGTTCTATATATAGGTAAAATGGAATAACTAGTAATAAATCTGGTTAAAACAGAATAAATGTGGTAAACTTTATTTGTACCATTCATAAAAGTAAATGTTTAGCTGCAAATGTTTTATGTTAAATAATCGCAAAGAAGATCTTTTGATGTAAAAATTGATGGAGGTATTTTCTTAGAATATTCATTGAATAGTTATTCGTATTAAATCTATAATAAAAGGCTCATGACAGTAAAAGAGTATGTGCATGTTGTATTTGATGAATTTAACTACGAGACCCAAGTGTCTTTTAAGAATGATGCAAGTAAAGAAGAGTTTTTTAGATATTTTTTCAAAATTCAAGCTTAACCATTCCAGAAAATCTTGTTGATCCTAGAGTGAACATTCTGCTGGACCATTAATCAGATATAGATTTTTGTAAGGAGTGGAGGATTCCTAGATACCTCTCTCTTAACAATATATATCACTAGTAAAATTGAGAAGGGAATAAATACTATATATTCATTGAATAAATTTTGTGATACTGTTACTTTTGTCTCACTAACTGAACCAAAAAAATGTGTGTGGTATGATAATTGGATTTTTGCAATGCAGATGAATTGAATCAATATTTAAGAAATGATGTTGGGATGTTTGTGCCTGTAAAAAAAATATGAATGTAATAGGTACTAAATTAGTTTTTAGAAATAAAATGGATGAGTAAGGTGTTATCACTAGAAATAAAGATAGGATTGTGGCTAAAGGCTATAATAAAGAAGAAGGAATTGAATTTTATGAGACATATGTATTTGTTGCTAGGTTAGAAGATGTGAGATTATTTCTTGTGTATGCTTGCAATTGTGGCTTTAAACTTTTTCATATTGATGTCAAAAATGCTTTTTTGAAATGGGTTTCATCAATGAATAAGTCTATATGTTTCACAACCACTTGGCTTTGAAGATCATAAACATTTAGACCATGTGTATAAGCTAAAGAACACATTCTATGGTTTAAAGTAAGTTTAAAGTAAGTTTTAAGACAATGGTACGAAGGACTTAACATGTTTTAGGATTATGAGAGGGGAAAATTTTATAAGACTCTTTTGGTGAAACACTAAATAGTCTAGTCATCTCTAATTAATGTATGACTGTACTAGACGGTCTTATGTAAATAAGTAGTTTATGATATTTTGATGATAACTAATATAAGATATGAAGTGTTTACTAACACAGTATTTTCATGTGTAGTATTAAGAAATAACATTGGTGTTCAATGCTTATTATCTTTAACCTATTATCTATCAGGCAAAACTTACTGGAAACTACAAATTTAAAAGTGATCTCTATGACTTTAAAATTATAAACAAACAATATAATAATCTTTCAAAATGATTTAGAATCAAAATATTTTATTCAACATTTTAAAAATATTTGAATTCTAACGTTTTTGAAAATTTTTTGATAAAGAAGTTTTTCAAATATATCATCATAATTGATATGTCTTTATTACGATATATTATAAATATATTTGAATTGTGTAAGATCCTAGAAAATAACTATAGAACAGAAGTAGTATAAGTAAAATGACACCTGAATATTTTATTATTAAAGTAAAAAATTCATATAAATAGAAGATTTAGTTATTCAAATCTCATTACCATTTCTCTAAAATAACATTTCCTTTTTTTTTCTTTGACTTCTCTCTATAGTTCTGACCTCACCTGTCATCAGACTAACGATCAAAGTCCACCATTGGACTCGTAACAGTGTTTAAAGCAGAATTGTCTGGTCAGGAGTTTGATTTCAGTAAATTAAATTCTGCTTTTTGTTCTTAGGTCAGTTTTCAAGCATATCTAGTTACATACGTTTATATTGTTGTATGTGGCCTTTAAGACTTTAAGATTGATTTTTGTTAGCTCATGATCGTAGTGATGTATTCAGATCATTGATCAGAATTCTGTCGTGCAGGTTAGACAATATCAGTAATTTTAGGACTTTGGAGTTCTTTGTAAACTCGGATAAGGGAAGTTAGTTTTATTTTCAATTGAACTCTAAGTTTGAAGACTTGGATGTGAGGATAATGTGGTCACCATGTTTCAACTTTCTTATAGGTTTTTATTGATTTTTTTTAATCTGATTATATATATATTGTTTGAACAAAGTATAAAGTTGAATCTTTGTTAAAGTAAAAGTATTGAGAATTATTAATTAAATGAATATGAAATGGAGTACTGATTGGTAGATGAAAACTTGAAAGTCAGTTTTGAAAAATTCTCTTATGATATTTTTGTTCATTATTTTTGTTTAAGTGAAGAGATTCTAGCTCAAACAAAAAATAATGTTGGAACTAAGCTTAGTTTCGGATCTATTTTTACTTAAGATTAAGCTAAACAATTTTAACTCAAACGAAAATATTTAGATATATAATTAAATATTTATCTTGAATAATTATATATTGAAATATGTAGTTGTAATAGAGACATAATATAAATATGATATTTGTGTCTAGTTAAGTTGACAGGAAGAAAATCACTCCTTAACTATAAATCTGATATTTGTGTCTAGTTCATTTGACTTAGAAGGAAGAAAATCACTCTTTAACTAAACTATCAACGATTATTCAAGAAGGTTTTACGAAAAAAAAATCCCTAAAATACACATTTAGTATAGTATTCAATGCATGTGATGAATTGTTTTTTCGTAAGCTATAGCCTCGCCTCAATAGTTAAAGTGGTAGATAACAAGCCTTTCCCTTTGAAGGCATTAATCCTAGCTTTGAACATTTATATAGGTAGAAAAAAATAACAGACGAGATTTTTTTTCCAATATCTAAAGACAGTCGATAATAAGGAAAATAAAACAAAATAAAAGACCGGAGACTTTTTTTTACATATCTTAAGTTATTAAAACTCTGTTTCAATGATAAAACAGCGAATAATTTTGGGAATTTCGAAAAAGGAAATTACTTCAAGATGGGAAAAAAACCTATAATTTATCTACATAAGTGTGATATTGTTTAGTGTAATGTTCAAAGGATTGACTAAGGTGAAGTAAGTGGTGCACTTGTGGAAGCCCTAGGATTGGATGGTGGATAACAAATCACACAAAAGACCCTGATAAGTAAAGATTATATTTGCTCTGGGTAATAGTGGAGGTACCCTACAGTCCCAGGACCTTTATCGTCCAGTACTAATGCATATGCACTTTTCATGGTCACAGTGAAGCTATATATGGAATATTCTTATATTATAGAATAAATAAATTCTACTTCTTTATATACTAATACCTCACGGGCATTATTCTCTCATAATAAATTTGAATATATCATACTTTTACCTGTTTTTTTAATATTAACTTATTACCAAAATATTCCTTGGTAAAATATCTAGAATGTTTTATTAGAATTATTCAGCAATAAAATATAAGAATTTGGTAAAATATTGTAAATGTTCACACCAAATCATTTTATAAATGTTATGGTACTAGAACTACTTAAAGGTAGTTCATTGAGTTGGTATTTTTATTGTGATAAGTGAGTTTTCTACCTCCTATCCTCAAATTAGGTCATGGATTAGGCAAATTTCTTAAAGTGGTGTAATTTTTATCTGAAATTTTCAAAATGGTATATTTTTTTTATTTCTAAATATAGATAAATTGTGTATAAGAGAGATTATTATTGTGAAGAAATAGTGTCTTTATTACACGATTTAATTTAATATTAAATGAAATCATTTTAGTTTACTAGATGAGATTGTGTAACTAAGATTTTAATTAATGAGTTAATTAAAGTTGTAAGAATACAGCACCATTTTAGGATGATTAATATTTTCTACCTATTCTTCTTTTTTTTACACCTGGTGTGTTACTACTGTGCAACTAAAATAAATGGACAGTTACAAAATCATTTTATTTACTAATAAATATGTAATGGTTGAAATTAATTCTGATTAAGTAATTGAATAATTGTGAAGTTAATTTGAATAGAAGAGTGATACATATTGTGAAAAAATATTACCTAGATATAATTTAAAAACTAACAATAAATTTATTTAAAAAATTATATAATGTTTTCAAATTTTTCTTTCTAAATTTATTGCTAAATTTCAATTTTATTTTAAATTATTTCTATATTACTAACTAAATTCAAATATCCAACTTATACTTAATTTTGCTAAATATATTTTATTATTAAATTTTAATTTATTTTATTTTTCTTTTCAGTATCAAATTACTCTTAATTTAATTCAATATATAAATCTTAGTGACATCATTTTATTTCAACCATTACATATTTATTAATAAATAAAATAACTTTGTAACTTTACATTTATTTTAATTTAATTACACAGTAGTAGTAATACAACACACACACGTGCCAAAAATAGAAGAAGAGGAATGAGTGGAAAATATTAACCACCATAAAATCCTATAGTATTTTGACAATTTTAATTAACTCGTTCTTTCTTCATATTGATATGGTGTCTCTCAGGCACTATTTACCCATATCCAGAAATAAAAAAAAAATACACCATTTTGAGAATTTCAGATAAAAATTACACCAGTTTGAGAAATTTGCCTATGGATTAAAATCCCTATAAACATATTAGAAAATGAGTTTGATATTTACTAATAAATAAATTAACGATTGCATATTCAAAATAAATGTAACTTGTCCTAAAATTGGAAAAATGTTATAAATCTTTTTTTAATACTTTCTTTATAAAAAAATAAATAAATATTAATATAAAGGTATTTATATTATTATTAATTAAAAAATCAAATAACTTTTAAAATAACTATGTGTTATGATGGAAATTTGTTTCAAGAAATGGATTATTCTTGTTTATCAAATAGATGGCCTCCTTTGTGATGTCCATCAACAAATATACTTTTGGAACTTAAAATAAAAAATAAATGTTTTGAACTAGCCATATTGTTGTAAATTTAAGAGCACAAGACAAGTAAAAACCTTAATTATAACGTCATGAAGACCTTAATTAATGTATAAAATATTTATTTCAATTTTTGAAGATAAAACCAAATAATAATTCTCCCTTAATTGTACTGTGATATAGAACATAAGAACAAAGATTATTAAGTCTTATAAACATAACTTTAACCAAAATTTTTTTGTAAAGGATATAAAAAAGAACATGTGAGGATTGGAATGGAAAAGGAAATTAACTTTAAACCAAAAAACTTGAAAAAAAAAAAAACATGTTAAGATTGAAATGAAATGAAGGTAAATAATTGTCCATGTATTTTAACCGTAATGATAAAAGAAAAATAAAGTAAGAATGCAATGAAAAAGTGAAGTACATAAAGTATAATCAATGCAACATGTAAAAGTAAAAAACCTTGAAAACTAAATGAATATTCAAAAGAAAATGTAAATATGGAGTATATTGAGATTGAAGAAAAAACTAAATTCATTACATTCAAAATAACTAAATATTTTTTCTTTTTAAAAATACCAGTTACATAATTTTTTAATATTATTGTTATAAAATTATAAATATATATGAATTTATAGTATTTTTCTATTTTTAATTTAGTGACTCATAAAAACAATAAAATTATATATTTTTTAATATAATAAAAATACAAATACACATACGAGGTTTGTTAATAATAATAATAATAATAAATCAAAATAATATATATTTCAATTTTTTTTACCTCTAAGTTGAAAAACCTAAGAATAGTAACAGGAGGATGTGCTTCTAAGTCTAAACATTGCATTAATTTCTCCCCTGTTTCTCAATGCAGGTCATTACATTTTTTGTCTCATCTCAATATACTCCATATTTACATTTTCTTTTGAATATTCATTTAATTTTCAAGTTTTCTCTTTTTTTTTTACTTTTACATGTTGCATTAATTATACTTTCTGTACTTCAATTTTTCATTGCATTCTTACTTTATTTTTCTTTTGTTAGTACCCCGTTTGTTTGTTTTGGTTAAAATACATGGACAATTATTTGCCTTCATTGTAATTCACGTTTTAATCTTCACATGTTCTTTTTTTTTTTTTTTTTTTTATTTTTTTTTTTTTTTTTTTTTTTTTTTTTTTTTTTTTTTTTTAATTTATATTTTTTTTTTTTTTTTTTTTTCAAGTTTTTCAGTTTATTGTTATTTTTCTTTTCCTTTTTTTTTTTCTC
>Ga0099824_1006944_pt1 | contig 15296 bp, 5 predicted proteins | sample SiratrowhiteBW_FD_76837 | JGI IMG/M metagenome (GOLD analysis project Ga0099824, IMG submission 76837) | Root nodule microbial communities of legume samples collected from California, USA - Siratro white BW | ecosystem: Host-associated > Plants > Roots > Nodule | place: USA: California...
CTGCCTGACGAAATTCTGTTCGTAATGCAGATAACTTGGCTTGAAGTCTGGATTGTTTCATTTCATAACCTGACATATAATTGGATACTTAAATTACAAAAATCAATAAACTTAGATAATACATGTATAAAAAGGAAGTGAAGGCATATACAAATCTATGTTAATTAGTTGTCGTTTAAGCTTCGCGTTTTTAAACTTCTTATTGAAGTTTGAAGCAATGTGGCGGATGCAAAACACTGATTGTGATTCCCAACCAACCTCTGGAGATTCCAATGCTGATAGTATGGTTGAGCCTCTGTCAGTTATAAGGTAGACATTTGGTTGGGGTGTGACTAATGCACGTAATAATTGGAAGAACCATGGCCTCCTTGGTTTCTCCTTCAACAATTGCAAAAGCCAATAGAAATATGTTGCGATTCCTATCTTGACAAATTGTGGTTAACAAAGATGCATGATATTTACCAGTTAAAAAGGTTCCATCAACTTGGACAATGGGCTTGCAATAACTAAACCCGTCAATACAAGGTTTAAAAGCCCAGAAGACACGCTCTAATACGTGACAGGAGTTGTCTTCTAGATCGTCAACAACAACTGGTCTAGTGACATACTGTACAATTGTTCCTGGAATACTTTGTTGTAAAGCTGGAATACTTTGTTGTAAAGCTTGAAACCATCTGGGAAGATAATTATATGAGTCTTCCCAATTGCCAAAGAGCCTTTTGCTTAGCTATCTAGGCTTTTCTGTACATGACATTATAATCATACCAGTTTTTGATTTCTGCAATCAAACTTTTCACTAGAATTGACGGATTTATCCTTACGAATTCACCACGATGGATGCAATTTGGTGTGAATCGAGGTTGACGTGATCTTGTGACATTACAGTTGACAAACAAGTGTGAGGTGATTCAATTCATTTGATCTCCCATTGGTCTATAATTTTTGAGTAAGATGCTCGCAGTCGCCATTGACAACCGTTGTTATAGTGAATGCATCTAACAACATATTTGTCTGTTTTTTATTCGACAACCATGAATTTGTACCCTTGCTGAATGTGAAATTGTTTGATTGCAGCGACCGTTGCATCTTTGGAATTGAAACACATGTGCTCCTCGAGCTCATATTCTGTATTTGTTGTTGTTGTGATATTTGACTGATATAGATGAATCGTGTTTGCAGGCACATCATCTTCCATGTCCTCAGGATCTTTATCTTCTGAGCTGGAATCATTTATCATGTCTCGGATAATTGGTTCATCCTCATACATTGTAGAACTCCCAACACCATAAAAATAATTCATTGTGATTGAGAAAGTAATTGAGTAAGAATGGTTTGATATGGAATGGAGAAGAGGAAAAAAAAATATTTAAGTGAACCAATATACCGAAAGTGAACACAATATGGGTGGGTAGCATACAGCGAAAGTGAACATAATATGGGATTTGCATGCTATATAACCTCATAGAAGTCGTACCACATAACGGAGACTTCTGTGTAATTTCCACCAAAGAAGTAGCCGTCACGTGGCACGACTTCTTTGCAAATGTGGCCAAAGAAGTCGTCACACGTGGTACGATTTTAAGTAGGAAGTCGTCATCCTGCCGTACGACTTTTTTGCCACAGTAAAATTTGCCACAATATGGTACGACTTCTTCATACCATCTCGCCACTATGCCATACGACTTACCTAAATCCGTAATAAAAAAATTTTGTTACACCCTTTTGGTAATTTAGGAAAAAATTAATTTACCATATCTTGGTTCTAAGGTTTTTTTTTTCTTTTAATAAAAATTATTTCATGCTTTCTTCCTTCTCTTTGCTCCTTGCTTTCTTTTCCGTTTATCTCTCAATTTATCGCACGCACATTGCGTACACTAAATCATAGACTGACACATGCACCAGTTGCTTCATCATGAAAGCATGCCATATTCAATACTAACAGTGACTTCAAACAAAATGCACTCGAAATTCCTATTTTCTTTTTTCTTTAATTACTTCTATATATGTTTTTTCTAAAACCTAGAACTTGTTAAGTTTGTAGTTCATCACTACTCTTTAGTCCCATACCATAAACCACTCTCCTCTAAAACCAACCATAGTCTCCTCCTTTTTTCCAATTGTTACTTTTAAATAGTGTAGATTAGATTGAGAAAGCAGGCACAGACTCTCGTCGTAACTTTGCAATTCACATCATTTAATATTTAGCTATGTGGCAGCAAATATTATATTATTATATTTGTTTATTATTTTTTTCAAAGTCTAATTTACTTTGACCACATGAAGGGCCGGACCAGAATTTGTTTACTTTAATGAAGAAGAAAACTGTTTCTTAAAGAAATTTTAAATTTTCACATGCATATGCAATAAATTCAATATATGATAAATGTTTTTTTATTTTTCTTTTTTTTTCTTCTTATCTTCTTCACTTTTCTTTCTCTCCAACACGTCATTTTCCTTTAATCTTTTATTTTTCTTCGTAAATTCATTAAAATGATAATAGTTTTATAAGATTTGGATTTTACTTTGAAGACAAATTTATTAAAGTCTAAGTATTACTTTTATTAATAAAGTTCATTTTACTTCTAATAATCTTATTATAATATTTTGTATCATGAATGCTGGTGACTTATAACAAATTTATTGGATTATTTTCAATTAGACAAATGTGAAACATGATCTTTAAAAGAAATTTATTTTCTTTCCCTTTTTACTTCTCAAATCGTCTATTAGCAAATTTTATATTTTTCATATGTATAGTTAACTTTTATAAGAAATATAAAGGTCTCAACTTTTTTTAGTTTTTATTATAATATTAAGTTCAATTACATCACTTTTAATTTAATATCAAGAAATTTATAAGCAACATTATGTTTTTGTGTAACGTAATTAAAAGTTTTGAAATTTATTTTCCTTTTCTTATGATCAAGTAACAATACTTTAGGTAAGAATTCTACACATTTGGGTGTTTAAGATTAGGATGACAACCTTTTCATAACTTGTAGGATGTGATACAAATTTTCTTATATGGTATTCTACTTTGAAAAAAGAATATGTTCTAAGTAGTGTTTCTCTCCAAATATAAGAAGTTGTACTAAAACTAATGAGTATAACACTTTTTATTTCTTTCAAAGTCTTGGTTTTTTTTTTGTTTCTCTTGACATCTATGTTAAATTCAACTAAATATGATGATGTTACTCCATAAATAAAATAATATCTTCTTTTAGATAACAGTAATTTACAATATATTTATCACTCTTATATAATCAAATCCTTTAAATGTTTCTATTTATTTAATTTTCTACTTTCTTCTTTTAATTTAAAATCAAGTCAAACACTTTATAGTTATGTTTGACTAAATATACTTTAGTGTATATAAAATAATCATTTATAAAGGTTACCAACTAATTTTTATCATCTTTGGACATTGTTTATTTCATATGGACAAGATTGATATGAATTAAATCAAGGAATTCAGTTTCACCTTCCACATAAAGACATGGGTTTATAAAGGTTTTTTGTTTGTTATGCTTGATTAATCCTAATCATTTCAATTAAATAACATATGACTAATTCACATATTCATATTTGTCTAGCATGTTACACATCATAAGAGTCAACAATATAAACAAAAGATTTAAAGGAAAATTCATTAACAATTTCAAAAAAATTGGATAGAAAGAGACATTGATCACAACATTCTTTTCTCACAAATATATTATTTTTTGTCATAACAATCTTATCATACTTAAATGAAACTTTAACATTTTATTTTCCAATAATGTTAATGTTAGAAAGATTAAATTAACTTTAAATGATGGCACAAGTAGTTAGAGTTTTTTAATATGTGAACTTTGGAAAAGACTTTTCCTTTTACTATAACTAAAGTTGTCCTAAAATAACCAAAATGTACTTAATCCTCCACCTAATTCTATTTGCACATATGTATTTGGTAACTCTAGAGTTTGTCTAACATTTGCTTGCATTGCTTATAATGTTTGCTTGACAAACAACCACAACAATTATAAGTTGGATATATACATGTATTGAGGTGTATGCTGATCTGATTTTTTACAAACAAAGCTAGTTTCCTTCTTCTTGAAGGTGAGTTTAGATGCATGGATGACAATTTTTAAATTTATTTTTTATCTTGTTATCAAGTCTTTTATAGTCATTTTTTTATTAGTTTGTCTTCTATCATATTTATCTTAATAACTAGTTGATTAAACTTTTCAACAACACATTCTTTATTGTTGTGTCTTCAATAATAATGAGTGATAAGATGTGACAGTAACATTGTGTGTGTATGTGTTTAAATTGTGCTTGCAATCCGATTCAAGATTGAGAAAGTTTTTGTATCAACAATTTTTGAAAACTAATTAATTAAGTAGAGTAATATTTTCTACTTTGATATCTTCAAATAGTTTGTGGTATTTGTTGATTTATATTGTGATGTTTTCATCTTAATTATCCCTCAAGAGTAGCGTATTCTACAACAAACCTCTATTTGACCACATATTCAACAAGGTATTTGAGAATAAATGAAACTCAAATATCATTGACTTCCTATGTTGGAATAATACACATAAAGAAAAATCATTAGATAATTCCCATTTGTTTTTTATTTTCTTTTTCTCCCATTTTTTTTTCTTCCTCAAATTAATAAAAGAGGGACAATATTATTACACGGTTAGGCACACACATGGGAAAAGTACCACAACATAAATATTAAATTTAGTTAAGAAAATGTGGATAGAATCTAGTAATTTTGTTATTTAAACTCTTCTTCAATTACTATTTTGAGAAAACATTAATGAGGAGACCATTTTCTATATAGACTCAAAGATTCAGTACATGTGGAAGTGTTTGAGGTCAATGACAATGTAATTTGTCTTTTTCATCAATGTTGTTCTTAAACATGTGTGATTATGATCAAATCACCCAGTTTCAAACCTATAATCTCTCATTTATTACAAGGTGTGACTTTGAATGTCTATAATGAAACAAGATTTAAACTTTAATTATTTTTCATATAATTACATAATTTGCTTTATGTCATTTTTTTATTTTATTATATAAGTAAAATTTATTGTTTTATTCCTTGTATTTTTAAAATTAAAATGATTCGTAATTAAAAAGTATCCATTATATTTATTTTTAGGTTTTAAACTTAAATGGATTTCAAGTTTCTAATTATTATTTTGAGCCTCTAATTTATTTTTTTAAAATTAGATACTCCGTAAATTTAACATCTTAATTATTTTTTATTACGTGCGTCAATTTTAATTTTACTTTTATATGTTTCGTCAAATATATATATATATATATATATAATGTTGATAAATCGTATACTCTAAGTCTCTTATATTCTTTATAGTGACAAGATATATCATCATAAAATAATAAGATGATGTGATCTAAAAGGAAAACTAAAAGTATTTCATAATCGCAGGATCAAAAAAATATTTTTCAGAAACTTAAAGCAAAATTTGGTACTTCAAAAAATATTGGAAATTTAAAACAAAAACCTATAACCTAAAAGTTATTAAATTAAATTTTCATGTGCGTTACGTTTATAAATATAAATGTATATATTGAATGAAATTTCAATTTACGGTTGCGTATTAATATTAATAGATTTAAAGTGTTTACTATTTTTTAACCAGATAAAAAACGTATTAAATTTTAAAAAACTAAGAATTAACATGTGAATAGAGAATAAAAAATGTAATTTTTACCTAAAATAGTATTTCGTGGATAATCAACAATACTGATAGAATTATAACATTTTGCTAGAGGAACTAAAATATAAAAAAAAAAATCTAATTATGAACATGAAATTAATATTTTTAAACATGTTAAAAAGTTAAAATAGAAAAAGAAAAATAGCAGGTTCTAATTTGGCTTATTCTAATGAGAGTTTATAGAATTTGTCTAAACTTTTTTTTTTATTAAGATTTTACTGTGGATAACATTATTATCAAGTCTTACCATTCAACTCTGGTTTATACTATAAAGTTTCATGCATCGTATGTTTTAGAGAAAAAATACATTTAAAACAAAAAAAAAAAGAATTACATCAAATCATGGAGGAACAAACCAATCCTCACTAATAGAAGGGGCATGTTTTCAACCTAAGGAAAATCTCATCTATTATAAAGTTCTAATTTATAATTTTATTTGCACATTTATCATCTTCAGTCCCAATCCAAATTGGTTTATCTTCACAATTTGCCAAAGCAAAGTCATCTGGAAATTTGAAAAATTAGAGATTTTATTAAGTATAACCTGAGGAACTTCTCATTGATCCTTCAAAACATTTTTCACATTGGTTTTTTTGAACTACAAGTCCAATTCCATCAAACAGAAACCAAAACCTTTTTTAAACATCACCTGTCCATATAAACTTATGCATTCAACACTCCACTTGATTAATGATCTTAATTGGATATTAATATATTCTAAACATACAACAAACAATGTCTCCAATCACATCTTCCCATCATTCATTTTAGAAAAAACTTGAATTTACTATTGTTTGCAAATGGAAACATGTAAGATTTAGTATGTCTCCGAACCGATTTTATGGGTAAATAATTATGCATATTATTTTTCTAGGGAGTAATTTAGTAATATGTTATAACATGAAACGTGTAAAAAAAAATTTTAAAAAATTTCGATATATTTTAAAAAATATTAAAAATTTATGCTTTTAATTTTAATGTAGTAATATCTTCATTTTTAATAAAACTAGGCAATTATATATAATATTGCCATGATCTATAAGATTCAATGAAAACTGAGGTTTCAGATTCCTTACTTTGGCAGCAAGTTTTGTTTGAAGTAATTGAAATAGAGGGCATATATGTAAAAATGTTTTAATATACAAATTTAAGAAATTGATAAAATTCCATTGCCGGGAATCGAACCCGGGTCTCCTGGGTGAAAGCCAGATATCCTAACCGCTGGACGACAATGGATTTTTGATTGAAATGGACATTACACGTTTTATAATCCTACTTACATTTAATAAGTAATTAGAAAATAATCTGAATCGTAACTAAATTATAAGATTTCCCACTTGTAAATATTTTAATGGATTTCATTAAATGAAATAACAGTAATTTTTTCCTATTGAAACTTTTATATTTAAATTAAATAATTTTAAAATACATAAAAGCCCTAGCATTGAAATTTTCCTATTGACATGTTTTAAAGTTGATATATATATATAGAGGATCTAAAGTTGGTTTTATAACTTGTATATAAAATTCTAAATTATTTTTTAATATTCACAAATTTAGTTTTTGATTTTTTTATTAGCATCATGTTAATTCATTATTTTCATTTTTTAAATTAAATACTGATTTATTCTCGATCGTTGGCAAAATAAATAAAATAACATAATTATTAATTTTTTTAAAATATTATATAATAGAGACATTAACGTGTACCATTATTTACGAATTTTATGGTAACTATTTTATTAGTAAGCCACTAATAATATTTTTTAAAGTAGTCATATTATTTAGTAAATATTAATTTTCATAATTTTATTCCTGAAGTATATATCCTTATTTTGTCTTCCTTTTTTTTCACCTTCCTATATGATTAAGCATAGAGAAAATCTATTCCACCGCCTCAGCATGTTATATATAATTTTTTTCATAATTATTTATAAATAATATTTTCTTATTTTACATTTACAAAATATTTAAAATATAGTATACCAGAATTTTCTCTAATTTTAATAATAATATTTTTCAATTTTATTAATAATTTTTATAACCTATTAATATATATATACACTTTAAATTTAAGTTTATATTTTTTAATTCCATCATTTAATTATGTTAATTCATACATATTTATAACCCCATCAAAATTCCTGAACAGAGCAATAAAAGCACGCTTCGTCTTTGTTGGAAACACTTTTAGTATCGCAGTTCTCGCTTGGTTCTCTCTTTTATCTTTCCCCAAATTGTGAGTGTTAGTGTGGAATCGATTGGACTGACATTAGGTTGATCTGAAAGAAGCAATTGACATGGCGAGCGCGATGGTAGAGGATGCGACCTTCGAAGATGATCAGTTGGCCAATATGACCACCGACGACATCGTCAGAGCTTCACGTCTTCTCGACAACGAGATTCGCATTCTCAAGGTACAACCTCTTCTTTCCCTTTCGCATTCTCTGCTTCTGTAACCCTAACCCTATCGATTACGCTATTTGTTTGCCTGTTCGTTTTCGTCTTCTTAGCGCTAGGGTTTCTGGTTTTAATTGCTTTTTTTGCCCTGGCTGAAGGAAGAGTTGCAGAGGACCAATCTCGAATTGGAATCCTACAAGGATAAGATCAAGGAGAATCAGGAAAAGATTAAGCTCAATAAGCAGTTGCCCTACCTCGTTGGCAACATTGTTGAGGTAGCTGGTTATGTTCTTCGTTTATCTATTTTGGATGTTGTATTGGGGGTTTCTGGAGTTTGAATTCTGAATATTGTGGAATCGGGTGGAAGAGTTGTTTATTGATTTTTTTTTCAAATTCGTCTTGGGTTATTGTGTTGTGATTGTTTTGCATTTAGATATTGGAAATGAACCCAGAAGATGAAGCTGAAGAAGATGGTGCTAATATTGATCTTGACTCGCAAAGGAAGGGGAAGTGTGTTGTGCTAAAGACTTCTACTCGACAGGTGAAATGGATGAATATTTTCATATTGTTGGCAAATGAGATTGTCCTTATTCAAATTTCAAATCTGCTGTTACTGTTTCAAATTTTGAGATATTTGGTTTTGTTATGGTTATTTTTATCTTGTGCTTTTAGTGAGAGAAGCTAGTGGTACGCTTTCTGTAATGTCGAGCTTAATAATGTTTTCTTTTGACGGCAGACAATCTTTCTTCCTGTTGTTGGGCTTGTTGACCCTGATAAATTAAAACCCGGTGATCTTGTTGGTGTTAACAAGGATAGTTACTTAATTTTGGATACCCTGCCTTCTGAGTATGATTCTAGAGTTAAGGCCATGGAAGTCGATGAAAAGCCCACAGAAGATTACAATGACATTGGTGGATTAGAAAAGCAGGTGAGCATTGATTATTGCCTTAATTTATCGAATCCTGTTTTTTTGGCGTTAGGTAATGCAATCTCTCAGGTTATTCAATAAATTGGTATTTCTCAACAGATCCAAGAATTAGTCGAGGCCATTGTTTTGCCGATGACCCACAAGGAGCGGTTTCAAAAGTTAGGAGTTCGTCCTCCCAAGGGAGTTCTGTTATATGGACCTCCAGGGACTGGGAAAACATTGATGGCCCGTGCCTGTGCAGCACAGACAAATGCCACCTTTCTGAAATTGGCAGGTCCTCAACTCGTCCAGGTATGACAATCTATTTCTATTTATTTTTCATTCTCTGTATTATATATCTATAAGCATGACTATTTCTGTTTATACCAACTAATTATTCCATTTTTTACATGTTTGTAATTTCTTTTCTTTTTGTAATATAAATAAATAATCAGTACATTATCTCATTGATCATTATTCTTCAGTTTCTTTTGTATGAATTCTTCCTGTGATGTATGTCAACGATACTCTTGATTTTACAAGCTTACTAATGATTGTCTTATGTCTTAATATTTGGGGTACTACCTTAACCTGCATTAAATAGCGCGGTACATCTGAGTAGACAAGATTCGTTGGCTCTATTTCACTTGAACACTACTACCTTTGTTGTTTGTATTCGTGTGTATTGACGAGTTCTTTATTAGAATGATCTAACAAGGAATTTTTTGCAGATGTTCATAGGAGATGGAGCAAAGCTTGTCCGTGATGCCTTTCAACTAGCAAAAGAGAAGTCACCATGCATTATATTTATAGATGAAATTGATGCAATTGGTACAAAGCGTTTTGATAGGTATTAACCTGCAATAATTAAATCTACATTTGCAATTGATGACTACCCCCTCTCTCTTTTGAGGTGGAGAGAGTCTGTTACTCAGTTAAATTGTAGTGGCTCCGCAACCTTGATATATCTTGTGGCTGATTGCAGTGAAGTAAGTGGAGACAGAGAGGTACAACGAACAATGTTGGAATTACTTAATCAGCTTGATGGTTTTAGCAGTGATGACAGGATTAAGGTTTGCCTTTAATTCTTGTTATCTATTTTTTTTTTTTTTTCTGATTGATGTCATCATAGAATGCTTGTTTTCTTCAGGTAAAGAGTGATAAAAGTACATATAATTTGTTAAATCCAATCTTTTGGTGCTGGTTCCATAATTCTATGACTTCCATTTATAACAACTTAAACCGTGACTATGTTTAGTACTTGGCACCTAATTTGCTGAATTTTTTGTTCAGTTAGGCAATAGGTTGAAGTTCCGTTTTCATATATTCATGTAAATTGCAGGTGATAGCAGCAACAAACCGTGCAGATATTCTTGATCCTGCCCTTATGCGTTCTGGTCGATTGGATCGTAAAATTGAGTTTCCACACCCAAGTGAAGAAGCAAGAGCTCGTATTCTCCAGGTTTGACGTCTTCAGACTTATCTGCTGACATGTTTTTTGAACTAAACATTTACAGACTGCTCGTACTTTGATATTTTAGATCCATTCGAGGAAGATGAATGTTCACCCGGATGTCAACTTTGAAGAACTCGCACGGTCCACAGATGATTTCAATGGAGCACAACTGAAGGCTGTCTGTGTTGAGGCTGGCATGTTGGCTCTACGCCGTGATGCAACTGAGGTTTGTCTTCTTCCAGATAGGCTAAACTTAAATAACATGAACGTCAATGTTTGAAAGAAAATTAACACCGTTATTAGTCTGGGCGATAGTACTGGTTGGCGTTGTTGTTATGAGCTTTTCTTATACACACCAACATAATCCTTTGAACCCCAAGCATAGCTTCTAGTTGGAGCGATTAGCTTACCTGGTGTTGGAATGTTCTTGAAATTTGTTTGTTTCAAACGTAGGTGAACCATGAGGACTTTAATGAAGGTATTATTCAAGTCCAAGCAAAGAAGAAAGCAAGCCTGAATTACTATGCATAGGCTGGACTGTGGAGCAAGCTATTTTTCAGTTTACAACGATCTATTGATAGACATCTCGAGCCAATGAAAAACCTATGTGGATGTTTTACATTTATTATCTTTTTCTTATTCTTTTGTCAATCTGTAACCGTATGATATAAACCTACAGCATGCTATAATCGTCCTATCTTTTAAAAATACAATCTGATAGTCATAGAAATTTGATCTGTTTGCAATGTCTAAAATCTTGTTCATCAGGCTAATATGATATTCGTTATGGTAAACAAACAAGACTTGTGAAAATGTATATAATCAGAAATTTAATTTCATCCTGTGGACTTAACTTTTTATACATCAATCGATTCAAGTTGTTTCCAAGTCATCTCGAGCGATTAGATGTTTTGTTTCAATGACTGTTTTGCCAAATTATGTGGGATTTCTTTCTTATAAGTCAAAGTATATTTTCTAAAAATATTTAAAATACGCACTTTAATTTTTATGTAAAAAATAGCAATACGAGTATAAAAGAAAGGGAATGATTACCAAGGCCTAGAAATTTTTAATCTATTTTGTTCTTATATGTGAATTTTTAAAATTTTGGGGAAGAGAATTTAATATTGTCTTAATTGGTCTTTTGAATTTTATCCTGTCTATGCACTTTAAACTTTAATTCTATTGTAATTATTGTTAAAACTTACTTTTTTTATAATTTTTTTTCTGATATAATAGTAATAATAATACGTTTAGTAGTAATCATAAAAACAATCATATTACTATAATTATTTAACTGAAAGCTCTTAGAAAAAGGTATTTATAAAAGAAAAGAGTGAGTTCTAAGAAATAATTATAATCAAATTAAAATTCTAGATGTTAATCTTATAAAATAAAACTTAAGGATTCAAAGTGTCTATTCATAGTGGGATGATATTTAAGAATTAATTAAAACAAAATTAAAGCTTAAAATATCTACTTGTAAACCGAATAAACTTTGGAAGAATCAAATGCTCTTTTTTTAAATAGTTAATATTATCTAACTTTATAGGATTACAGAGATTATTTGTGGAATATAATAATTAAAAAGGAAAATTAAGCTGAATATAAAAAGATTTACACTACAGATTGTTTGCACTTTGTTTGGATGAACCTTAAGGACATCTCCAGTGCAGAAGTTATAATATGATATTTTGATTTACTTTTTAAAATTGTTTATTTCTCTTTTAGGGCAAAATTGTTTTTTTTTTTCTCTTTTAAGGCAAAGGTTTCATAAAACCTCATTTAATAAGATATTATTTATATTTTAGCTTAAAAATATTTAATCTTATACCTAATATTGTTATTGGTTATTGTGAATAATTCTTTCTTATTTATTGTTTTGAGAATATTTTTGATAAAAAAGTAACTTCTAATAAAAAAAACTTTTAATTCTTAATAAGATCATGATTTAAACTTGTAATCTCATGCTCTAAATATTTAGTTAATTTTGTATGTTTAGTTTAATAAATCACCTTAATTACTTTATTAGATTTGTGTGTTCAACTTAATAAACAAATATTTGCTTTAGATTTCTTGAATTAGGTGAGTATGAGCTTTAAAATTTGATGAGAGTTCCGAAATAACTTCATATTTAAAAATAGTCTATATTTTTCACTACATTTCTTTTTTTTTTTATAAAAATAAGGAACAAATAATGAAGTAAGAAAATAATTGTTATGAAAAGTTAAAAAGGTATCAACATATATTTGGTTCAAGCGGTATTAGGCTCTATCTTTTTAGGTAAAGTTTAAGTTTTGTTGATGAAAAAATGTAATCGATAAAATATATTTAACTAAGAATGACCAAACAAGTTTACCTTATATAGATTATTAATTAAAGAAATCTACGATAACCAAAAAGGAGTTCATGTTTGTAAGCCTTACACCAAATATTCTATGATATAAAGTTAACACGTAAAACTTCAAACTTTTTTTTATTAAAATCTATAACTTGAATGGTATTTATCTATTAATGAATGCTCAAATAAAAAATAACGATATCATATTTCAAAGATATTAAAATAAGAAAAATTGCAAGCACTATAACTAAATAGGTTTTCACTATAATATTAATTAACAATAATAAGTTTAAATCTAGAATAAAAAATGACAAGTACTTTAATTTAATATTTTGTTTATCTTTTAAATCAAAGTGACATGGTATTGATTCTCTTGTGACCCGAATTCTATTAATTATGTCTGCCTTTTGGAAATTTTGATTGGTGTATTGGTTCTTAAGACTATTCTTTGATTCAAATGGAAAAGACAATATGCACTGAATATAAGGGTGCAGTGATTTTCATAACACATCCCATGATTAAGATCAGTATTCCTTTTCAACAATTGTGACTTTCTCTTACCTAAAATGGTTATTAACTTTTCCAGGATGTACAATTTGACATCACAAAATGATAAAGTTCAGAATATTTTGAAAATAAATTTATAAAATAAACCTGTTAGAGCACACAATTAGTCTGACAAATAGACAATGAGTCATAACCAGAGCACATTTCCTCTCATAACAATCAAAACAAAAACGGATACAAATAAAACTTCTTAAATAACCTCCTCATACATAACCAAAACCAGAAAATTCAAAACTAAAAGACAATACTGCATGTATTCAGCTGATATACGATAACCAATGCATCAATTGCATGTATTCAGCACTTGATTTCCTTCAAACCGTAGGCAAAGTAGATGAAGGTTGGATCAGTGGCACCATCTTTGTAGTAAGCAAAGACAAGGCTCCCATCATCATGCATACTCTCACCAACAAAACTGCCACATTACATTGATCATAGTAAGAAACCATTTATGCATAAAGAAAAGCACCATGTAATCAGGGTTAACAAACAAATCCAACACAAAATAAAACCAAAGAAGATAAAGCACATACAATTGGAGGTCTTTCAGCTTTGAGAGAAGGAACTTAGTTGCTCCCTCAATGTGTTTCTTAAACAGCTCTTGCTGCTCTGCCTCTAATTTGGGTGTCAGCAACTTTATGTATCTCTTTATGTAAGTCACAAATTGCTTTTTATCAAAAGCTGGTTGCTCCTGAAAAACAAAAACAAATAAACAAGTTCAGCAGAAGAAATCATCATATGGTTACCAGGAAATAAGAAATCCTCCTTTTTACCTGAAGCCTAAAAGTGTCAACAATGTCAACCACTTTCACAGCTTGATCATCAACACCCTCATCCTCCTCTCCTCCTTCTGCAGAAGGGTTAGCACCAATATCTACATTAACAGCTCCTTGAACAACCCACTGCCAGAAAGCACACATTATTCACATCAGAGCACACCCTTTTGAACACATAAAACATTCTCTCGGTTGAAAGCTATTGAAAATTATAGAATTCGGTGAGTCTTGTAACTTATTCAAAGACTTTTCTCTGATTTTATAATATTAATACATTCTAAACAATAAGAAAAGGTGGATTGGAGAGTGTTCTTAGCAATCTCCCTTCACATATGTTAGGAGACATTGAAAACAAAGCATGCAAAGAAACCAGAGATTCCAAATTATACAGATCATTAGCAACAAACCTTTCCTTCCACTTCCCACAGCATTCCATTCTCAATTTCCTTGTAGGGGAATGAGTCAGACAGAAGCTCATCACCTGAAAATTCATCAACAAACCGAAGTTTACAAGTTAAAGCCATTGAAAATTACGATCAAATCAACAAATCCTCAACCAAGGAAAGCAAAAACCTTAATCCCTAACCAGCAAACACACCATATGAAAATCAAAATCAACATTAGGCCACCAGGCCCATCATCATTTGGGTCTAGGGATCGATGCATGCAACAAAGCTTTTTAAACAAAACAGAATTTACACTTGCATCACCAATACAGCAATTGTAATTTAGAACAACGAAAAATTCAAACCTAGGGTTATAGACAGTATTAAAAAAGGCCCAAACTTGCAACTTTGTGGCACAAAAACTCAATTATTCAAACCACTCTTGCCGCAGAAACAAGATATAAACCTCAAAAATCTCAAAAATAGCTTACCTTCCTGCAAAGAATTATCAGTCTAAAGAAGAGGAATTATAATCAAAGTGGGTCACACGAATAATCTCAAAAAAAAAAAAAAAAAAAAAGAAAAACAAAAACGGAAAAAAAAAAAAAACAAAAAAAAAGAAAAAAAAAAAAAAAAAACAACTTACGCAATACTTACAATCGCCCCCCCATTGTAAAAAAGAACATGGGACTCGATTCATATTCATCCCCCGACAACAAAAG
>Ga0099824_1006946_pt1 | contig 15293 bp, 12 predicted proteins | sample SiratrowhiteBW_FD_76837 | JGI IMG/M metagenome (GOLD analysis project Ga0099824, IMG submission 76837) | Root nodule microbial communities of legume samples collected from California, USA - Siratro white BW | ecosystem: Host-associated > Plants > Roots > Nodule | place: USA: California...
TGTTTTTTTTTTTTTTTTTTTTAACATATACAATTTCATTTCATCTCCCTCCCCCTCGAGACCCCTTTTGTTATATATATATATATATATATATATATATATATATATATATATATAAATTATATTTAAGATTCGTTACCAAAATTTATATTGTGATGCTCTGTTTCTTTTATCAATAATTAAAAAAACATCAAAATTCAATTAAAAATAAGGATGAAAATAATATATTATAAATAAATAATAGATTAATAAAGAAAAAATAGACTGCGTAGATGTCGTTCCCAAAAATATTTTTGTTAAAGAAAAATTCTTAAGAGCATTTTTTAGAACAATTCCTAAAAACACATAATTTGACTTTATATAGAAAAAAAAAATACAAAAAAATAGTTTAGTTAGTCATAATCTATTATTGTATTTCTTATCTTATATCTACATTATAATAATGTATATTTTTGAAATATATATTAATTATAATATATAAATTTAATTCCATACTTATTTAATATTATATATGCTCCAGATGGCCGATCTTCCGAAACCGAGTGTCATAACCAACCACCGGATACCAATAACCAGAAGATAGACAAAACAAATCTTATTGTAACTTTTTTTTGATATTATTGTAATTTTTAATACTTTTTAATTTTGGAAAACAAATAAACGGATATGTGTTTTGAATATTTGAAAATTATGTATAAATACCTATGGATATATCTTAAAAGAATAGGATTTGATTTCTCTAGAAGGAACTTTGAACCTATGCAAAACTCGCTGAGATTATTTTTTCTTTTATCAATAGTGCATGAATTTGCCGAAAAAAAAAAATAGTGAATCAATTTACCATATAAAACCTTTAAATGACAGGACTTTTAAAGTTACCCTCCTTTTTTTCTTACAATCAGATACTTTTAAAAATGACAAGCCCTCTGCATATTAAAAACATAGAAATGAAAAAAAAAAATGTACTGTTATCCTCATAACATTCATTTATTGTAAAGTTTAGGATCTTTAATTGCTTTGCATATAAAACCTACTTTAGTTTCAATGCACATGTTTACATCAGCATAATTTATATTAATGATATCTCATGTGAATCATTTAATATATTATAAAAACCTAATTGACAATTATGTTCAGATTTATGAGTAAGGTGGACATTAAAAAGTGGGGGACAGTGTCACAGTGGTGACATTTGACTAATGCAAAAGTGGAACATTTTATGTTCATATTATGAACCTTCTCAGCACCTATATTAGGCTAATTAAAGTCAAATGTAAATCATGTGAGATAGTTATTGGCATAAAAAAGTTGGTCCATGCATGCATGCAGGTAGCTAATATTAGTTATTGTTCTTTGGTTGATACGTCCTTTCTCTGTAGAAAGTGGAAACATGTTATCCTTCTAATTTCTCATATGACAGTTGATCGATTGTACCTTCTCTAACAGGTATTAAATTTTATTCGATATATTTCAAATGAATTGCATACCAATAATGTTTTTATTAAACATTTTACTTAATTAAAATTGTTCAAAAGATGAATTTATGGCCTTTGATGACGTAATTTATACACTTATTACGTATAGTAGATAAATAGATTCGTTGCATATATTTATTTACAATATCTCAATATAATAATTTTTTTTAAAAATTGAATCATTAGCTAGAAGCACGTACTTTCGTCTTAATTCATTTAAGCATTTTAATTAAATTTAATTGTATAGAATTTTAGCTTTATTAAATTCATTTTATATATTTTGACAAAAGCAGTATAGTTTTAATTATTATTTTTACACAATTTGTATAATGTTATTGTTTACTGTGAATGTTGTCACTTTTGACTATAATAGTAGAGATTTTGTCGACAAGAAAATGATGAGTTTTACATATTGGGGCACCAAGCTGTATTCACCTTTGTGTGAAACACGGTACTATATATGCTTAGTTACTTGACACATATCTATATTGGAGGAATTTATGCAGAGTTTCTTCAAGTTCTTTTCAGATTTGTCTGCTGATTTTTAAAAGACAGAAGTGTTCTTCGCCCCCGAGATGGTGTAAGCTAGCAAGATATCATCAAATAAAATTAAACGTTAAAAGATTATCATATTATAAATAAATCAAGATTTTAAAATATATATTTTATATTTATTTATTTAAAATTTGACATATTTTAATATAAAACTTACCATAATTACGTGGTATATGAATTTGCGATCATATCTTAATTATTATTATTTTTTTATTATAATGATTATTATTATTATTATGATTATATTGTTATGGTGGTGATTATTATTAATAAAAATAGTATTAAGAATAATATATATAATATTAATAACAGTGTTAATAATAATATTAATAATATAAATAAGAATATTAATAATAATATTAACAATATTAATAACAATAATAATAATACTAATCATAATATTAATAATAATATTAATAATATTATTTATGATAATAATAGTAAATAATATTAATAATAATTTTTAATATATTAATAATAATAATAATTATTATTATTATTAATATAACCTTCGGATTTAGATTCCTAAGTAAATTCAAATTTTCTTCTAGTAAATATAGATTCAAAATAGTCTTTTATATAGCTTGTGTCTAATTGTTCTTAAACCCTCATTTAGTGTATGAAATTGTGTATCCGCTTTAAAGACTTTCTCTGGTCTTCACAACTTTTATTGGTTTTAATAGAACTTGCATCTATGTTCTCTGTATTTAGTGTGTTTTTGTAATCTTTATCTATTCTCTATACTAGTATTTAACCCATCTTGCATCTTGTCATGTAAATTGTATTTTTAAGACCTTTTTCAGATCATTTTAACTCATTGATATAATTAAATAATCGAGTGTTTTGGACAAGATTATGAGATATAAACTTACCTCTAATAATGTTAATTGTTTGTTTATGCTTTAAAATTATTATGTTATTAATTGAATATGAAAATTCAATAAGAATAAAGTAATTGATTTTTAAATCATGATTGATAATTTATGATTCACATGTTTAAACTAATTTTGGTAATTGATTATTCTGTTTATGATAACTTATTATATTATGAATTAATTATATGTAAAAGCATACTATTATTCATTACAAATATAATCGATTTTGTTTAAATATAATGGATTATTATGATTTAAAACACTTTTAAAAAATATGTTCAAAAAAGGGAAAAAAAATTATTCAAAGGCATAAAATATTATGCAATGCATAAATATAAGCTCACTTAAAATTAATGTATATATAGTAAAAACACTCCCACATGAAAGCAAAATAACAATTCATAATTATTTAAGGAACATACCATATCACTAAAAAAAATCTTCAACCTTATATTAAATCACCTATAACTTAAAAAATAAAAAGATATTTTATTAAAATTAAGGTTTAATAGGTTTTATTTTCTTTTATTATAATGATTCTTTTCAATTTTGTCTTACTATTTATAACATTATCAATTTTTGGTTTAATTATTTGAAAAAAAAAAGTAAGTGCAATTCCTTTAATCAAATTCATGATAGCGATACTATGTATGATACGTGGCATTTATTGTATGTCTCGCGTATCGATTCCTTTAATAAGTCAACTTCACTTATGTCATATGTCAGTATTGTAATGTTGTTACATTCAATGTAACATATATTGACTTATTTTTCTAAAATGAAATTTAAAATTTAGAATATTCAAAATAGTGAGATAAAATTTAAAAAGTTATAATAATAATAATAATACTAATAATATAAAAGGCTATTAAACCTAAAAATTAATATTATATTATATACCTTAATTAACGTGATAAATGAATACTCAGCAAAGCAAGTGAAGTGGGAAAAAAATTAAGAAAAAAATAGAATAAAAGAATTGAAGTCGTTCAACTGTGGTGGGCGGAAGAAAGTAAATAAAACGAAGAAAGTGATTAAAACTTGAGTTGTTTTGAGGACCACTTGACACTGACCAGTGCCACTTCAGTCTGTGTTAGTGAAACTACCAACTCCATTTTGCGTTTGCTTCTATTTGTCTCTTCTTATTCTAGTTTCTTCTGTCCATTTTTTTTTATAAACCACTCATTTTTTTATTAAAATAAATAAGATATTAGTCATAACTTTGTTCTCCAAATATTTAATATAACATTATCAACACTCCAACTAGAGATAAAAAAAAGCAATTTTATATATGTTCTTCCGGATGTTCAGGTCTTTCCAATTCTAGATAAATTTACATAAATAGATATAATTATAATATGAGAAACTAAAATGAAATATTTGTGATATCAGATCAACGCGGTTAAGCTATAAGAGACGAATATTGCTTAATTATAGTAATTAGTGATAAAAAAGTGAGTTTTAAATCTAAAATAATAATAACTGTTTATTAACCTATTCTAACATATACTTTTTCTGTCAATAATGTAAGATTATATCATCATGTAACTAAAGTATAAATATGAGTTTATCCTGACCCATGACAGCGATAATTTTCAGTGGCTATTGAAGAAGGACCCACATTCTTATAATATGTTAATTTCATGTATAATTTGTTTGTTTGAACGTTGCTTAACTGTACTTAAGACTCTGATACCTACTTAAAACATGTTTAGGAAAAGATTGATTTACGTGTGGATAACATATAATAATATAAGGTCTAATAAATCCTAATACCGTACATAATGTTTGATATATTAATTATGACATATAATCTTATTTATATTCCTACACGATCTTGCAAAACTAATTACCAAACAAGAAAGGTAAAATATGTTTTCAATGCAATAACTATTGAAAAAAAAATACAATTTTAGTTTAATTTTAGTTTTTTAAATTATGTTATTGAAAAAGAATGTAAGTATAATAAGAAAAAAAACCAAGCATGATTAGTTTAATTTTAGTTTCTATTTTAATTATATTAAAGGTTCAGTTAAATGGGCATGTAGAACTCGTGTATCAACATATAAGTGGCTATAATATTAAAATTAACTGTAATAAATATTATTTATTTATTTTGCAAAAATTAAATATTGTTATGATGAGTTTTAATACTGATTGAAATGTTGACTTTGGGGCACGAGTAAGAAAATATTAGAAACTTAGTGTAGAATGTACGTTCATGGAAGTTAACAATTTCGTGTTTCCTGCTTTAGTGCTTGGTGCTTTTGTGGGGTGGGATAAATGGTTCAATAACTTTTTATGAGTATGTGATATTTTGTACGTTAAGTAGTTAAGAATATATGTATATTGCTACCATAATTCTACATGCACATTTAACACGATGCTTAATGATTTTGCTAAAAAAATAATAGAATTCAACTTATTTTTCTAATTTTTTTCTTCTTATCATATTAAAAAGTAATTGTTCAATATTTATTATAATGAAAGTATATTTTACCTTATGTTAAGTATAACTTAAAATTTGAAGAAGATAATCATAACATCAGTGCAAAAATAGTTATCAATAATGTTTTTGTATGTGCTTATAATAAGGATTATTTATACAAGTTCTCTCTCCTCTTTTCTTTCTTAAATTAGGTTGCACCTACTTGTCTTTGTCACAATGTTGCATCCATTGTTGCCATCAAATTTCGGTGTGTTTCTCGCGAAGGCCCATCCTCCTCTTTTTTAGGTTAGTAAATGGTTTAATATTTTGATATAATGGACTATGCTGACTATTTTAAAAAACTAAAAAATCAAAGTGTGAATGTTTAAAATAATGAGATGAAATCGAAATATTATTATAATAATAGACCAAAAGCTATTCAACTTAAATTAAAATATATTTTTGTATTTTTAAATTTTGTTTTTTATGTTTTAGATATAGGCTTAATAATTGTTAGTTTATATAGGCTTAAGAATGGTTATGTAGTTATGTTAGAAACTAGAAATTATGAATCTTTAGTTTATTAGACTTGTGATTTGGTTGGTTACTTTTTACGTGTTAGTTTTAAAGAATGTGTTTTTTCACTAAAAAACATGTATATATTTTTATTAGTAACTTTTTTTTGAAAAAAAATTGAATACCCATTTTGAGCGTTTTGACTTTAGATTTGGGAATATCTCATTCCTGACAAAATTTGAATGTTATATTCTTAAATATTTGAAAGATTTGTGTGATATATAACATTGAGTAAATTTTAATTTGTTGTTAAGGTTCAATATAAAGATTTACATTAGAAACAAGATGAGAATTATTATTGTATTGAATTTGGAAGTGTCTAGGTGAATATTTTTGAAAATTAATTATCTTTTTAATAGTCAATTAGTACATATATTTTAATCTATATTTCATAACGCCCATATCTATGAGCTCTATTAAAATTGAACTCATCTATCAATATGCTCATTTCATATGTTCACTCAATATGTTCATTCAATGAGGAACTCAGGTATAAATGAAGTCTAAACAACTATTTTTGAATAAACAACTTACTATATAAAGAAATTTAGTCAGGAAGAATTTATTTATTTTAAACTACAATCTAGAAATATATTTTTCATTCACAATCTAATGAAGAATTTAATCTCAGAAACACAACAGAATTACTTAATGAACATTCTCTTCTTGAATTTTCATAAGTGACTTCTTTAGAAGGATCATTTTATTAGAAAGAGGTGTTTAAATGCTTTATTCCTTCTACAAAATACACATTTTGATGTACCATTATATTGAAATTATTATTTTTTGTAAACTTTTCAATTTTAACAGTGTTGATAATCTTCTTAAATATATTTTTAAAGATTTTCTTCATGAAAAAATAAAGGATAATCTCAATTAGGAATAGATCATATATAAATGGAAACCAAATCATAATAAAATAGTTGAATACAAGAGAGAAAAACCCACAAACATAAATATGTTAAAAAATATGTAAAGGAATTAAAAAAAAAACTTTTATATAAGTATTGTTAATGAACAGATACCAAAATAAACATAACGATTTTGGAAAATAAAGTACACGTTAAAGTTAAAATAGGAATGAACAAATTAAAAAAGAATCAACAACAAATTACACATATACATTAATTCCACTATTTAAACTTAGCTAGACTCAGATATATACAAAATAACTACTACTATAATTAAATATAAAAAAAATAATCTAAAGTCTAACAAATAAAATAATCATCTAATAACAATATTATCAAACACTATTACTTTAGGTAATAAGCAATATTCATTAAATAATGTCTCTCGTATGCATCCAGAGTATCATCTCCACCACTAGAAACGAGACAAACCAACTAAATATTTTATTAGACAATATATTAGATGAAAAAGATAGAGGATAAAATTGAACAAATAAATAAAATAAATCTTCCACAGTAATAGCGTAGGAGGTTTTGTTTATCCTCAATTTGATGACAGAAAATAATCTTAATTCTTACCTACCGCGGTGTTTTTTTTGGTGGACTTTCCTGGAAGGTTCAGATGTGTGCCAGCTTTGAAGAGCACGAATAACACAAGTTGAATATTTTTCAGCAGTAAACCATGTGGAAGAAAACTACAAAAGCAAAAACACTTTATAATTTAAATAGTTAAGATAATTATTAATTAATTTGATTTATTTATTTATACACATGTATATATAAATGCATTGCTTATATAGTTTTTAAATAACATAAAAATGACAAACCTTTATCTAATACACTTTCTAGAAACAACTCTCAGATAAACAAATGAGATAAAATTAATAAATAATTATCTTAGTGATCATTTATAGATAGTTTTAAATAATTTTAAAATATATATGCATGTCCTCCGGCAATAAAAAATTACTTATATTTTAAATAATATATTATATAATTACAATAAAGTAATATAATGAAAACTAATTAGTCCTTTAATTATATAAACTTCTACATACTTAATTTAATAATGAAAACTCTCAAAACAAGGATTAAATTAATATATATATTTTGTAAAATAATACTAGGGGTGTAGGTTTATATAGTATGTGTATGATACTTAATGTTAATTTTTTAAGAGATGATTATGTTAATTAATCTATTTACAAAACGCATTGTGGTAAAGTCAGTATACATCACTTTTTAAATTTGTACGCCAACTTTAATAATTTTTCTAATATTAAATTCCACCAATAGCACATTGTATGAAAACATTTTATAAAATAAATTAAGTATATATAAAAAAATTCTAAATTTCTCTTTTTCCAAAGAATTAATTTTTGTGCAAACTGAGCATGTTATCTTGTGCTGGAGTAAAAAACTAATACCATACGAGGTCAAAATATATTTAGGTTAGTTTAGAGTTAACCTGATTATTACTCTTTATGTTAGTTTGTTTTGAAAAAATATATTTTAATATAGCCCAAATTGAATCGGATTAAATAGATTTGAGGCTTGGAGGTTCACTGTAATCCAAAAATAAATTTTTTAATTATTTTTTACTTATAATTATTTATCACTTTTAATTATGGATGTTAACACTTTGATTTTTTTTTTTAAATTTAATATTGTTTAGTAGTGTTATAATGATTTTGATGCTTGATTTTTTTATTTTTCAATAATATTAGTTAATATTCTGATTTTTACTTTTTATTGTATATTTTCAACTGTGATTAATATTTAATGAAATAATTGAATACTTTTAATGTACTGCTATAAACAATAGGTGGGTGTTATAAGCAATGGATTGAGTTAATTGACTTTTGATTTATACATATATGAAATAAGATGAGAAAGTAGCATGTGTTTAAATTAGTAAATTCACTTAATCCACTAATTCTTGATGTTGATGGATCAAATCAAGTTACAAACGTTTTTAAACTAAACTAAATTAATCTGTTTTTAGTTAAACACATAACAAACCTTTGTTATTCGAATTAACTCATTAACATCCCTATTTGTTATTGAATGATAAAAAGAAGAGAAATTAACTAAAAAGGAAAAAGTTAGAAATTTAAATTGGAAAAAAAATGTTTCAAAATTTTATTTAAAGATAATATCTGTTTGTTTTCTTCACATATAACAAAAAAAGTTGATCTCTATATTTTCATTCTTATCAATAATGCCTTCCAAATATAGTATACTGTTGATATTCATTTAAAAATTTTGATTTCGTCTAACATATATTCTTTTATGTACACAAATTCGAAGATAATCATCATTCAAATACCTAGCTCTTTCATTACATTTATTATTTAGTATATAATTTTTTTTAGACTTTATATTTAATGTGTAATATATTATTTAAATCATTCATAATTTCTTATTATTACATTATATACATACAACTATTACGGAAAAAAAATAATGTATAAAATTTCCAAAATGTAACAAATTTATGGAGACAATTATGCAATTCATTAATTGAATTAACTAAAACTAAATCTTTAAAAGGGTTAATAAAGTTTTACTCTATTATCAGTTTGACATATAAATTAATCATGCCGCATGTGTAACGTAAAGTATATTTTACTAAGAAATATATGGATTTTAAAATGTTCTGCGTTGTCCAGTTCCAAAATCCCGTTCCATTGACTGACTCAATAATATTAACACATGAAAATTTTTCTTGTAGGTACGCGACAAGGGAAGCGCGTGGTGAGGAGAAAATAAAAAAGGAAAAAATAATGAAGAAAGGGACACCCTGTGTTCCTCCCAACCCCATATTTAACCACCACCAACCACTCGCTAACTCGAACGTTGTAATGCGTGCTTCTTAGCTGCCTCTTCACTCACACTCCGACATCGTTTTACTCGAACCACCCAAACTCTGTTCTGAAACAAACCCTTCTCTTTTTTTATTTCTTTCTTTTTATATCTCTTTCTGATTCAGAGAACTTCCTAAGAACTCGTTTGATTCTGCAAATTCTGCTTGCGTTTTCGTGTTCTTTGGCTCAATGGAGGTTCAAACTCACACCACCTTCGATGTCAACCCCAACCCCAACGCATCATTCCCTTACGACATTCATCATCCTCAATTTCGGAGCTCCGAATACCCGACCCCAACATTCCCACTCTCCCCTCATGACCAGCCACAACCATCACCCACCCACGAGTCATCGGAGCCTCACGCGCCGGGACGCGCCTGCCCTCAGACTACCGCTGCCCTCAAGGTGCAAAAGGTCTACCGGAGTTACCGCACACGGCGGAGGTTGGCTGATTCCGCCGTCGTCGCCGAGGAGCTCTGGTGCGTCTTTTCTGCATGCAAACTCTCTTTCTCTGTCTACCTAATTTATATATTTTTTAATTAGGACGATTTTCTTTTCTTTAAATTTTGATTTTTGAGAAAGTGGGGTTTGAAAATTTGAAGGTGGCAAGTGATTGATTTCATGAGGCTAAACCACAGCACCATTTCGTTTTTCAATTTGCCTGAGAGTGCTGCATCACGGTGGAATAGGATCAAACTCAACGCTTCCAAGGTCCCTCTCTATTTTTTTTTGTATGCGTGTATAGACTTATATGTGTAATACGGATACTATACGGGTATTTGTACTTTTTGTTGGAAGCTATTTTGCCTTTTGTTCCTTCTGATACTAAGATTATGTCTGATTCTGAAGTCAACTGTTTTTTTGCAGGTGGGAAAGGGTTTGTCCTTGGACGCCAAAGCACAAAAGTTGGCTTTCCAACATTGGATTGAAGCTGTGAGCATACATTTCCTAACACCCCACGTTGGCATTATTTAATTTATTTATAATTTGTTATATATGACCGAGTCATCCTTATCTCTGTTGTAGCTGTTTGGTTCCACGTCTTGGTTTTTCACGTTTAATGAGAAGCTAGTAGTAATAAAAATTGTAGCTTTCATGTTTCGGATGTGATTTATTACTTAATATTCCAAACACATGATTTAGTTGGTGTTATGGCTTTAACTGTAGATTGATCCACGGCACCGCTATGGGCATAACTTGCATTATTACTACGAAGAATGGTGCAAAACGGATTCTGGCCAGCCATTCTTTTATTGGTGAGACTAGTTTTCTACAAAGAAAGCATTTATTGATTCATTCATTGGTCTTGCTCGTTTGCGATCGACAATATGCTGTTGATATTGGATGGTTTCATTATTAATACAGGGGAATATGTTTTTGCTGTACACTTAAGCATCTAAATCCCATTAGTCTTTCATTATCTTCCATACTTTGAATGAAAAAAAGGGGATTGTTTAGGAGCCCAATTTCATTAGTTAGATAAAATGGGAAATTTTGATTTTGTTTCCTACTTCTTGTTTTGACTAAGGGAAGCTTGTTAAGTGGAACGATGAAGAGGTTAAAGTTGTGGTTTTTTACTGAGCTTTTTGATTTGCCTCATTCTGCAGGTTGGATTTGGGAAATGGAAAAAATCTTGATCTTGAACAGTGCCCGAGATCGAAGCTCCGAAAACAATGCATAAAGTATCTAGGACCTGTATGTGCACCTACTTCTTGGATTTATCACCTTTTCTTTTCTTTTGTTAATTGTAGTTGGCGTTGACTTCATCGACTATTTGACTTGTAATTTGTACTGCATTATTCCGAAAGTTGTTGCCTTTTCCTGCTTTTCGACTAGTTGATCCTTCTCAATAATTTTCTGTATCAGCAAGAGAGAGAGCACTATGAATACACTGTCTGCGAGGGGAAAATCATCCACAAGCAATCTGGAGATTTTCTGCACACAATAGAAGATTCTAAGGATGCCAAGTGGATATTCACAATGAGCACCTCTAAGAAACTTTATGCCGGCAAGGTAACACAATTCAAGCTCAGTAATTGCTTCTAATTTTCTATTTCTCATTTTTATACATGCACTCCTGCCATATTGATACTTTTTAATTACCTCTCAGAAAAAGAAGGGATTATTCCACCATTCTTCTTTTCTCGCTGGTGGAGCTACCTTGGCTGCTGGAAGGCTGGAGGCTGAGCATGGTGTTCTTAAGGTATACTTAATTTCATAGGTCATCTTTTTTTTCTTTTGTGGCAAATTTGGCTATGCACGTAGAATCTCACTGATAGACTCATTTACTAATTGCAATTTATGTGCATTGAAAATGACAAATGACTGATTCTCAATGCTTTTGGTTTTTTAGTCCATCTCTGCATATAGTGGACACTATCGGCCATCAGATGAGGCGCTCAACTCCTTCTTAACATATCTCGAGGAAAATGGTGTCAAGATTGATGAAGTTGAGGTAATTGATTTATACCAGGCCATTCCTGTGAACTTAGGTGTTTGCTTTCGCAAAAAGCTGTTTCTTCAAGTAGAAATTTGACTAATTACGGCTAGAAATATTTGATGATTGTTAGTTGGAACGCATGTAGATAATCACCTGCATTGTTTCAGATTCGCAGTCCAAAAGATGATACTGATACTTACGAGGATGGAAAGGTTAGTGAAATAGACACAGCATCTGCAGATTCTAGCCATGGTAAAATACCAGAGCCTGGAATTTCTGAGGAAACTGAGAAGACCTCATCTTCAAGGAACGTAGACCCTCAGCCTTTATCTGTTGGTAGTTACAAAAGGACTCTCTCAGGTGGTCTTCAGAGTCCAAGAGCTGAGGTGCCGAAGAAAGCAATATTGGAAAGAATCAATTCGAAGAAGGCAAAATCCTACCAATTGGGGCACCAACTTTCACGTAGATGGTCAACTGGGGCTGGACCTAGAATTGGGTGTGTTGCTGACTACCCTGTAGAGCTTAGACTGCAGGCCTTGGAGATGCTTAACCTTTCTCCAAAGCTTCCTCCTTCACCTTCCTCATACAGGTTACTGGGTGGTCTTGAGCCACCTACGGCTTGTTCAAAACCCAATGGTACTCGAACTGAAACCTCCTGAATGATACGAGGATTATGTCTGCCAAGGTTATAGGTGCTTTAGTTAATCTATGTTAAATATTGTTCTTTATGTAATGTCTACTTTGAAGGACTTAATATTATCTTTTATAAAATTCAGTAGTTTTTGGTTCTCTCCACCAACGTGAGGATAAAGGAAAACGTGTTTCATGCCATCCCCTGAAGTGGATGGTAGTGCAACAAATGTGTTCCAGAACTAGCCTCCACCTTCAAAGCAATTTGATGTATCAATAGATCATAGATGTAATGAAATTTGAAGCACTTGCGATATTTGTGCTCATAATAGCAAGATCATTTTATCTTCAAGGAATTTGGAAATAACAAGACCCTTGTAACTTCCAAGTTATTATGATTAACAAAATATTGCAGTGAAGTTCCATATTGCTTGGTATTGAAGAAATAAAGCGGGAAATAAAATAATAATGACACTAATCATATTGTTTTGGGGAAACCTAACATACAAGTTGTTGTATAATAAAAGCAATGCATTTAAGAAAATTTAAATCATCAAAGTAAAATTTTGAATTTAATTAGAAAATAGCATCAACTGTAGTCATAGTATTGTATTTAAATTGTGTCCTATTAATTTTTATATATTTATACTTATCTTTCTATCTATCTTTCTTTCTATTTTAGCCTCTTTTCAATCAACCCCTTTTAATTTCTACTTTATTTTTCATTTCTATTCATCTCTTTTAATTTTTTTCATCCACCTTATTTTTCTGTTTTATACCAAACAGAGTATACGATTTTGGCAAAAATAATTTTAAAAAGAATTGGATTTAAAAAATTGACTTTTATTTGAGAACGGTACTTTAAAAGTGAGTTAAAAAAAATCTACACATTGAAATTTCAAATGGAGTATACATAACTAGGTTTTGCTGGCAAATGAAGTTTAACATCATAGTGTTATAGCTGTTACAGATATGATTGTTTACACATCATAGTGTTATAGCTGTTACTGATATGATTGTATTGAATGCCTTTAAGTACATTGGAAAGGGTTGGTATAGAAGAAATTAGAGAGGACCCATATATTGAATAAAATCTGTACATCAATTCTTCAACCATTAAATGTCCATTGTAAATTCATTTCTTCAAGTAATAACCCTTCTGGTACTTTCTGTTGAAATTTTTTTCTGATGTGTTCAGCTAGGATTTGATATACAGAAACCTCGTTTGTAATTGTTTAACGTGTACCTATTCTATTCAAACCAGCAGGATACCGAATTTCGGTTTTGGCATTTTTTTAAACAGAAAATATATATTTTTCAAATAATTTATATAATAAATTTGGTTAAATTTTTTCTAATATTAGAAAATGTATTTATATTTTATAAAAAATACAAAATAAGAATTTTTTTTAAATATTAAAAATTAATTTTTTAATTAATTAAAAATTATAGTTTCTTATGTTTTCAAATTTAACTAGTAAACCAGTTAGAAATTGGTTTTCCAGGTACGAGTGTTTTAACATAAAGGTAACCCAGTTAGAATTTTTAATATGAATAATGATTTGTATAGAATTAAATAAAATATATTGAAGAAAAGTAAAATAAATTAAATGAATTAATGGATAATACTTAAACAAATAAAATTGAAATAAAAAATATTAATTAATTAATTTTTTAGTTTTAAATTTGCTTTGGAGTGAAGTGACATATAAAAAGGTGTTAAATTTATATATTAGGACAATGTGAAAAAGTAAACGATTAATTGCTTTGTTTGAATTTAGAGAAATATAATAAAATGTTATATTAAAGTCTAACAGACTCCACTTTATTTTGGTTATATTTTAAAAAAGAGTATAAAATTTATTTTTAAGCTCTGTGGACATGTTTTCGTCATTATTTCTTGTTTTATCATGGAGGTTTTTTTTTTCTCCAACACCAAAGTTGTATTAAGATTATAGTTTTTTTATTCTATTAAAAGTAAATAAAAATATTCATACTTGTTGTAATAAATCGATTCTTTATCTTAAACTTTTTTATATATATATTTTTTAAATTATTTTAATTTACAAGACCAAATTATAGTACATAAATGTATTTTTAATATAACTTTATAGTCTAACATAGTATCAAAACTATTCAAAGTTTATATTAGTCAAAATTTGGACTTATTAAGTGAAATATTATTAACTCTTTCTCGATTTCTATGATTAATGTTTTCGAAATCAAATCAATGATATCCTCCAGGTAAGAGAGAGTGTGTTAAAAGTGCCATATGGAGATTTAATATCCACCTGAAATCATTTCAAATTATAGTATATAAATGCAATCAAAACTTACCTCGATGAATTGATTTTATCTGATTGATTAAAACTTGGTGACTTGATTTATCTGGGTTGTTAAAAGCAGGGTGGTTAAGTTTTAGTGTTTTTTTTCTTTGTTTTTTTTTTTTTTTTTTTGTTTTTTTATTGGTTTGGGTTATCTAATTTTTTTTTTTTTTTTTTTTTTTTTTGTTAAAAAAAAAAAAAAAAAAATATAA
>Ga0099824_1006951_pt1 | contig 15268 bp, 7 predicted proteins | sample SiratrowhiteBW_FD_76837 | JGI IMG/M metagenome (GOLD analysis project Ga0099824, IMG submission 76837) | Root nodule microbial communities of legume samples collected from California, USA - Siratro white BW | ecosystem: Host-associated > Plants > Roots > Nodule | place: USA: California...
AAGTTGGTGGAGAGTGCTTGGAAGGACATTAATGAAGAATGCCTTAATCCTACTCAAGTACCAATGAAGTTTCTCATGCGTGTTGTCAACCTTGCACGAATGATGGACGTACTTTACAAAGAAAAAGATAATTATACAAATTCGGGAGGAATACTGCAGGATTATATAAAAGCTTTACTAGTTAATAAGGTGCCCATACAAATAAGCTAAACGCTTATTTCTTTTATATATATATTGTTGATCTATTTCTTGAATTTCTATAATATTAACTGATAATTTATCTTTAGCTTAATAATTATCTTTTTAAAAAGTATCAATCAAAAATAAATATTATGAATTTTTTGTTTCCGTGAGTAAAATAGATCCTATCATCACTATTTAAACTCAACAATTTTTTTTTTAATTATCGGTACATAAAAAAACAATTAATCAAAATTATTTCAGAGAAAAAAACCTTACTAATGAGGAAAGATGCGTCCCATGTCAAATTACTCAGCTATATTTTTTAAGAATATTTTTTTTATTATATTTGTATTGTTTCATAATATAGATATTTTAAGGAACAAGTCTTTTATAATTTTAATCTAAATTATTCTTAATCTTAGATTATTAAGGAAAATAATAATACTCACAATCTAGATAGATGACGGACATGTAGATGTAATGGTTTAACTTACTCAAATAAGATTTTTTTAATGGTTAATATTTCTTTGAGGTGAGATTATGATGATAATTTTATTTGTGGTATTTTTGATTTCGAACACCTAATACTCCATAGCATTTATTGAATGGAGTTGAATATAGTTATATATTCGTGAGATTAATGATTTTAAAGAAGGGATCTATAAACTAGGTAATCAGTTTAAACTCTAATAAAATTAAAATCTTGACTAGGGAAGATTGAAGAAAGGAAGAAAAATAGTTTTTATAAGTGATTTATGATAAGTTAATTTATTTGAGTCTAACATTATACTATACGGTAGTTTAGAGTTGTAAAATATTGAAGAAACTATTATGTTGCTCTTTTTACGGTTCTTAATACTAAAATAATATTAATTCATGTTATTAAGACATTAAGGTGTATTACTAAATAATTAATTTGATTAATGTATTACCAATTTAGTTTTCAACCTACTAAGTCACACGTAGATGAGAGTTTTTATATTTTTCTTTTGAGATATTAATGTTTGATTGTTAAATTAGATAATTTAATGTGACAAAAAAATTATTAATTAAAAATAAAATATTATTATATTATTAGCTAGTGTATGAAATATAATGGAAATATTCTAGTTGAAAAATATGTTACATGTTAAAAAAATAACAAATGTTGTTATATGTATTAGAAATAGAATATATTTCAATTTTCCTATTGATTTCTTAACAATAGAACACTACAGGAAAACCATTAAATAGTGGGACCAAAAGCCCATGCAAAATACCTAAAACCCACGCATATGCATGGGAATAACGTGGGGAAGAGACCCGCGCTAGGTTGGTTGATGCAAAGCCAAGGTTGCATGGCATGGACAGGTGGAGGCTACCTTGCGTGGGCCAGACCACGCTACACCCACAAAAGGTGACGTTTAATTAAATATAATAAAGTATGCGTGAGTCAAACCCACGTAGAAGTTGTAGAAGCTTGCGGGGGCTAGACCCACACTTAAAATGCAATCATGAGGGTTACGTGGGACAAGCCCTCGCACAGGTAAATTATTAATATTTTATTAGGTGGAGTTTGCGGGGGCCTGGCCCATGCTTATAATAAAATAAATAATTTATTTTGAAGCTTGTGTGGGTTCGACCCTCGCATTGGTCAGGAAAATAATATATTATTTTTATTATTGTGTGGGCTTGACCCTCGCATGATGTGAAATATTAAATATTTAATTGCCATTAGCGTGGGTTTAGCCCAAGCAAAGAGTAATTTAAAAAAAAATATTTTAAAATTTTGAAAACCAAATGCTGAAAATCAGAAAATATCCACTAACACGTAGAACTCCATTATAGTCCATTTTAAAGATACTAAATTGTAAGTATAGTCCATTGAAATACTAAACTGCAATGTCTAAAAACAAAATTACTATTATAAAACAAAATAAAAAAAGACATGTAGGACATATATGTAGAACTCATGGATGGGGTTGGTCGTCATGAGCTTCATCATAAAGTGGGTGAACTTGACTCGTACCAGTTGAAGTATCAGCACGTTGACTCTCCATCATAGCGGCAAGTTGTTGCTGCATGAGCTTCATTTGTTCCTTTGCTTCGTTTAGTTCGTTTTGAAATCGCTCTTCTCGGGCCATCTGAGTAGAGTAATCAGTGGCAGTAGCAACAAATGATGGCTGAATGAGGGAAGACACTCCTTGACGGTAGTTAGCAACCAAGTCTATTGTGCCATAAACTCGACCTCTACTCTTTCCTCTAGTAACCTCCTTCCAAGCTTGAAGCTTGGTTGCTAAATCTAGTTAGGCAACATTAGTGTTGGAACCTGATGAACTTTCTGATTGTATGGCCCTTAATCGATGATGATAATTTTCCTACACAATAATTATAACATCGAAATGTTAAAAATTAGATGAAAAATTAAGAATGAATTAAAGAAAATTTTAAGATTAAACTTACATAAGTCTCACGTGAGCGAGTATCAACCCATAGAGTAGACACTTATTATTGGACTAAGTTGTCTTCTTATGAGGAATTGGAATTTGAATTGGAATTCAAATGTAAAGTCATAGAGTAGACAAAACAAAATTAGTCACATCTAACAAAATGATTACCCTATGTAGACAAACAAAATTGTTACTATGGTTTTTCTATTGATTTGTTTACATATATATATATATATATATATATATATATATATATATAGAGAAATATAATATATTGTGAATTTTTATCGATAACAAATATTGTATATTTTAGAAATATAATGTATTTTTTTAGTTTATTATTGATAATAGTGTTGTTATATATTTTAGAAACATGGTAAATTGTGATTTTTTTATTGATTTGTTTACAAATAAAAAAGTAATCAATATTATTGCAATATTTATTAAAATATTCTAATTGTGATAAAAAAAAATTTCAAAACATTATAAAATAACATGGGTGCATTTTTTACACGATCTTCACTCTCTCTTGTCCATAAATGATGAATACCAAAATATTTCAGTAGATTACCTCCTTCTTGTTCTATACATCAAATTAGTTAATAATAAAAAAAAATCTTGCTTTGTAGAGTCTTTACATGGTTAAAAGAAATTTAGGTTTAAAAGTTCTTTAACAAAATACATATTCATATCTATTATTCATTATTCTTTTATTTTATACAATTAATTAGATATAAAATAAATTCTTCTTTTTAGTGTGTTATGAATATTATTATATTGTTATTTCAATTACTTTCTTATATAATAAAATAATCATTTTATACTTAAAATGATTTTTAGGAGTAACACTACACCATTTTTGACTTTAGGCAACAATCTAAAAGTGTTGTCTTAAGCCAAAAAATTGTTGCCTAAACCATAGGCGACACTTTGGCAACGGTTCTGTAGCTGTAAGGTATGCATCCGTTGCCATAGACTATAGGCAACGGTTTTTTCTCTAAGGCAACAACTTTCGTAAAACCGTTGCTAATGCTGCATTAGGCAACACTTTTCAGACAACCTTTGGCAACACTTTTTGAAATGTTGCCTATTGTTTAGACAACATTTTCTAATATGTTGTCTATTGTTTAGGCCATACTTGTTTACCTGTTGTCTGTTATTTAGACCAAGCTTATTTAGTTGTTGCCTATTATTTAGACCACACTTTTCCTATTGTTTAAACCACATTTATTTATATATTTCCTATTGTTTAGGCCGCATTCATTTACTTGTTGTTTCTATGTTTAAATCATATCTATCTATCTATTGTCTTTGCTTAACTATTAAAATTGTATATTTATTCTACATTTATATAACAAAAAGCGAACAAAACTAATTTTGAGAAGTCATTTATTAAAGCACCAACTAAACCAGTTACCAAGTAAGAACAAACATCTTAGTTCTACTCCTTCAGATAGAGGTCATTTTGGTGAAAGCTCTTCGATTAGACCACATGTTTGTCCTACTGCATGACATGGACCAAACATTCATTCAACTACTTTTGGACCACACTTTGACTCTACTACACATGTTGGTTCTTCTCCACCAGTGGGACTAAATGCTAGTACTCCATCTCTCGAAGCACATGGTATTGCACCACTTGAAGCATTAGATCCTAGTCCACCTGGTATTTCACCACAAAGTATTCAAGGATTTAACCCTCGAACACATGAAACATTTGCTTCTGAGGATGATCAAAATGTATGAGATGTCCAAAGCATTAGTGAGAAACTGTTTTGACAATTGATGGATATGGGTAAATCGCTTAAATTTTAACAATGCTAAGTTTTGTTTAAATTTTATACATAACATATGTTTATAACTACATATTTGTGTAGATTCTTCCCTTCATACTTTGCAGCAAATGCCATTGGTGATATCTTCAAAAGTTATTATACTGAACCATGGCCATCGTGGAAAAAGGTTCCAGAAATCAAAAGAGACATGTGGTTCACAGAGTTCATTGTATGTATATGTTTGTTTGTGGGTGTGTGTGTGTATATATATATATATATATATATATATATATATATATATATGTGTGTGTGTGTGTGTGTGTGTGTGTGTGTGTGTGTTAGTTTTTAACCTTAAAACTAATTGTAAATTCTTGGTTTTGGTATAGTTCTAACTTGTTTTATTTTATTATAGAGAAAATATACTATTTCTCCACCTAACCATAGGTTGGCAAGAAGGATCTTTGAAATGCGAGGTGCAAACATATTGAAAAATTCACTAAATAAAGCTCGCAATACAATGAAGAGGCCAAATTGGCTTGAAGAAGATGTATGTGATAATTTATGCCAACATTGGGGATCAAAACCATTCAAAGTGAAGAGTTTAGTCGCAAAAGCGAATAGAGCTTCAGATTGTCAAGGATTTGGAGTTTCACTCTATACTGCTGGCTCTATTAGCATTTCTCAACATAAAGAAAATCTGGTAAACTTTTTTTACGATCTTTGTACTTTTGAAATCCTACTACAGCATCCATGTTGTATTACAATACACAAGTACTACTTTAATTTTTTTGGTTATCTGATGTAATGTTATAGTAGTTGGTGGTTTGTTTACTTATGTTCATGTTAAACTTGTACATGTCTTTGTTTGAGATGGAAAATTTGAAGTTAACCTATATATGTGGATTATGGAAACTTCAAGGCATTTAGTTGTTGATAGCATGCACAAAATTAGTTAGTTCCAATTTGGTTGCATGATAACATGTTGTCAAACTCAGTCCATTAGTAAAATCTAGAAGTAAATATACATTTTCTTTGTATTTATGGTTTAATATTCTTTATTTCATTCATATATAACTTTTGTTTTTGTGGTACATATTTTCATTTCTAAATTAATATTTTTGTTTATCTTATCTTAGACAAAGTTGAATGGAAAACCTCCTACCCCATCAGAGTTGTTTCGTCATACACACCAACGGAAGAAGGACAAATCATGGGTGGATCAAAGATCAATACATGTGGATGTAAGTCATATAAGTGTGATATGTCAATTTGTTTAACACTAGTGTATTTTTTTTATATTTTTTCTAATGTATTACCAATTTTATTTTGATGTTTATAGGCAGAGTTTACTCGTGCACGGGAAGAAGCATCCCAATCGGCATCTGCTACAGAAGTGTCTCCACCTGATGAATTACAACTTTGGTGTAAAGTTGTTGGAATTAACAAAGGCAAGGTGTATGGACTTGGATCTGAGTCAATCAATGCAATTGGGAGACAACTCTATCATGATTCTACATCTTCATCTGTGCAGGTCATGAAGGAGGAGATTGAACAATTAAAAAACAAGTTACTTGAAGTTGAAACTGAAAGAGATGAACTTCGTGAAAGAATGGCCAACAATGAGAGACAAATTGAGCAAAATAACAAAATGTTGCATCTCTTGATGGAAAAGATGGATTTTCAACCACCTGAAATATAATTTGAACTTTACGTGTCCTTAAATTTGATTAGCACTATTGTATTGAATATTAGTTATGTGACATCATTATAAACTTTTTTGGTTGATTGACTAAGGATATGTAAAATTTGATCTTTTTATTACTATTGTATTGTTTGCATTAAATCTTAAATCTTAATATGTATTGTTTGCATTAACCTTCATTACATGATTGACTAAATAAAAATTATCAATATTATCATTTATAATATTTATTCTTTTCAACAAAATTAGAAAAAAAAAATATTAGTGACCGATTTAGAGACTATTACAATCGATCAGAGATTCGGTACCAGAATCGGTCACTGAATCGGTCACAGATTCGCTCACAGATTCGGTCACAAAATCGGTCACTGATTCGGCCACAGAATCGATCAGAGATTCGGTCACTATACATCAGCGACCAGTAAAAGAGCGACTGATACGTTTGGTCACTAAATCGATCACTGTTTTAATTGGTGAGCAATTTTGATCATTTAGTGACCAATTTTTCGGTCACTATCAATGTCTTTTCTAGTAGTGTAATAACTTTTAAAATTTAATTATTCATTTATTTATATGGTTTAACTATTCAAATTATATTTTATTTTAAATTTATAATTACTTTAAAATTTTAATTATACATTTATTTATAATGTTTTAAAAGTCGGAGGATATAATATAATATTTTCAAACAAACAATATAAAAATACTAATTGAATGAATAATTATATGAATAAAAACCAAATAAAGATAGTAAGAAACATATATTTGAAACTACAGTTTGATTTTGTTTTTAATTACATACATAAAACATTCTTTCTTAACTAGAATTCAAAATAATTAATAGCACCATTCAAAAAAATTTCAAAGCTCTTTCATCTATTTCTTTCTTCTCTCCAATATGACATCCTCCTCCTCCCCAATATGTTAATGCAATTAATTGCGATCATATTTCATAATCATTATCATCAAGTTGATCATGAAATTAAACATATACATAAAACAAATAAAAGACCCAAAATCAAAATTTTGTCCTCATCATCATGTTGATTATAAAATTGAACATATACATAAAAGAAACAAAATACCCATAATCATTCATGTAATTCACATAAATACAAATTGGCAGATATAAAATACAACTTATATTATTGCTAACATGTAATTCACATAAATCATTCATAAATACATATAATTTAGGTAATTAATATAACTAACTCAATTGAAATACATAAATACGTAAGAAAAAATTATAAATCTTTAATAAAAATTAAAACTAACCTGATCTAATCTTGAGAAGCAAAACCAGAATTCACTTCACACTAATGTAAGTCCTTAAATTATTATAAAAGAAAAAAAAGAATAACATAATGCTTATCCAGATATACCTTATATTCTGGTGGGAATAATAGAATTAGCTTTAGACAATACTAAGTCTTAATTAATCAAATACTAATTCGTGAATTATAAAATTTAACAGCATCACCTAAACGCTACAACAAAATAATTTATCTCCAATAAAATAATCGCCCAACAAAATATTTTTATTAAATTAAATATTTCAATTAATATTGTTCGTTTATTAAACATAAAAGAGTTGAAAGTAATAATTAAAAAATAGTAAAAGAAATATAAATCTAAAAATAATAAAATATGTTGCTCTTATCTATATGTGCTTTAGGCTTTTTAGTATAATTTGACAACAACATCAAATCATAATAAATGTTGACATATAAAAAAGTTTAAAAGAAAACACCTTAAAATGTCAACAACGTGCACAACATGGTTGATTCCATCCAGTCAATGATGCATTTGCATTGTGGCTCATATTAATGTGTGAAATCTTGTTTGTTGTGTTATGGATTTTTTATCGAAAAATAGTAGTTTGATACTACTGTTTAACAACAATTCCATTTGACATTATATTATATTAATAAAATATTATATATTAATAAAATAATAATATTTTATGGGGTCAAATGGTGTAAAATGTGAATAGTAGTGATAAACTATCATCACCCTTTTTGATCAGTTCCAAAATGGAGCTCAATTACGTGGGAAACATACCTTGACTATTTACCTCTAAGGTATTTGGCCTTTCTCTGCCACTCCTACAAAAGTAAAATGAAACTAATGTGCCAACTATTGTGCCCATTGTATGGCAGACATTCAAGGTTCAACTTAGGCAAATGGACGAAACTGAATACAAATGGTAGAGATAACTTACATTAGGAGAATAAATTGGTCAGAGTTCAACTTGACCATAGAGTTATATATATATATATATATATATATATATATATATATATAAGTAAGGTGTATAATACATGTATCTTGCAATTAAAGGGGACTGGAAAGAAGCTAGAACCATGTTATTGGCAAATAAAAGGTTGGCAACAGCTGCCATCTCAAAGAGATGGGCCACACTACTTCACGTAGCTACTAAAACAACTAAACCCAAATGACTTGGAAATACAAGACTTCAAAGGCAACACAACTTTATGTATTTAAAAAGACTACTGTGAAATTGACGGAAGGAAGTTTAAAAAGAAAAAAATAATAAAGTAAAAGCTTTTGACGAAAAACAAATCACCATTTAGTCTAGCTTACATGTGCCCCAACCTTGGTCTATCAGTGGAGACACTGGTATTTGGGTCACCCTATTTCAACAATATGAGCACTTCATTGAAGCTACTCTTTAAAAAATGTACCATCTATTATCTAGAAATTTACGGAAAACTATAAAAAGTATACTAGTTAATTTTGTGGAAGTATCATCAATAATTGACACAGTTGTATTGATATTTGTTTACAACTCATTATTTTTATCTCTCTAATACATTGCATATCTTATTTCACAAGTCTCACTCTTCTCTTCCCATCTGACTTCTATTCTAGAAGAAATTGAAAAATATTATACATGAGTAATAGTCAAACTTCTACAAAAGTGGCTAACCATGTCAACTTTTTACACTTCCATGGTTTATCTAACTGTTCTTGATTTCTTCTGTGGACAAATAGGAAGAAATTACAGGCACACACACATGAAAGGTTTATTATACGTTAAAAATAGAGTGCTAACAATGACAATTCCTCAGCATTGACAGCTAAACATTTCCACTAAGGACCAAAATAACATTTACCACTGTCATACATTAGAAAACATTAAACTTCTCAAAGAACGATGGAGTATTTCCCCAAAGCGAATCTACATGTCAATACAATTTGTTTCATATACAAAAGAAATTATCAAAACTTTTGTCCTTGTCTATAGGTTTTCTACTACTAACTGTTTATTTGCTTAACAATCAATGGTATCCATTCGACTCATTATTATGCAATACCATGGAATTTCATATTTTACTTAATCAAATCTTAGATTTAACCAACTACCAATTTTTTTACCCAAAATATAGGTACGGGAAGTATACACACCAGAAAGCATCTGGTGTGGAAAGAAAAATCCCATTCATTTCTCTGGCTTGCATTATGAACAACTCATACTCTTGAATTAGAGCATGCTTTCTCACCCTCTTTACATTGCTCGTTCTTTCATGAGTCACTTCTAAGATATCCCAAATTTCTTTAGCTGAAGAACACTGCGAGACCCTGAAAAATTCATCTAAATTCAAAGCAGATGTTATAATGTTTTTGCCATACAATCAAACTGAGCTTTCTTGCTCTCATATTCACTCCACTCAGACCAAGGTTTATCAACAGTAACACCATCAATTACAATTTTAGGAACAAAAGGACCGTTAAGTATTGCATACCAAATACCACGATCAAGAGATTCAATAAAAAATTTCATCCAAATTTTGCAAAACTGATAGTTGACCCCACTGAATAAAGAAGGTCTATTAATAGAAACAACCTCTGCAAAAGGAAACTTTCCCTCAGCCATTGGATCAAAAACTTGAATAATTTTCAAGACTGAACTCTTGATACCAATTGAAAATATATTTGGTTGAGTTCAAGAGGGGGATGAATTGAACTTTAAAAGATTTTTGACTTTTAAATCACTGAAAACATTTTTCACAAATAGAAAACCTTTTACGAATCTCAATAATCTATGATATAAGGTACAGAGGAAAAATAAACCGATTTCAGCTCGTGCTCCCTCAGCTTTCCAAACAATGCAACTATAGTCAATGTTGAAAGATCCTTTGTCTTTGAGATGGCATTGACCTTCGGCTGGCATGATCTGTCAAGGCACTTCAATACTTTAATGTTCAACTCCTCTTTGTCAAAGGTCTTTCCAAGCTCGATGAGATGATTCACTATGTGTGTGAATCTTTTCTACACATCTGCTATTGTTTATCCAACTTGCATTATGAACAACTCGTACTCTTGAATTAGAGCATGCTTTCTCGCCCTTTTTACATCGCTCGTTCTTTTATGAGTAACTTCCAGGATATTCCACATTTCTTTGGCTGAAGAACACTACAAGATCCTGAAAATTTCATCTAAATTCAAAGCAGAGGTTATAATGTTTTTTTCCATACAATCAAACTAGCTTTCTTGCTCTCATATTTTCCTAAACTGAAAGTTGACCCCACTGAATAAAGGAGGTATACTAATAGAAGCAACCTCTGCAAAAGATAACTTTTCCTCAGCCATGGGATCAAAAACTTGAATAATTTTCAAGACTCAACTCTTGATACCAATTGAAAATATATTTGGCTGAGTTCAAGAGGGGGATGAATTGAACTTTAAAAGATTTTTGACTTTTAAATCACTGAAAACATTTTTCGCAAATAGAAAAACTTCTATGAATCTTAATAATCAATTATATAAGGTACAAAGGAAAAATAAATCGATTTTAGCACGAATAAACCAATTTATTTTTTTGGAAGAATGAATAACAATCAATATTGCACACAAGAAAGGTTTATAGCATGGCGGAATTTAGTCACAACAATATTTTTTAGGCAGAAATAGTCCAGATGTGCACAATGTCCTGGATAATGACTAATCAAAAGAGCCACACCAAGTTAATAGCTATGCACAAGTCAATCAAGGCAAACTTAAAGATTGTATGTAAAATTAGCAAGATAGTGAGTTTTAACTTAGTAGTTGTATCCTTGATTATTGCTGTAATAACAAAAACTTGACTAGCACCAATGAGATCCTTAAGACTGTCACAAATTTGCTAAGAATTTGTCAAATGAATGCTCATATAGTTGTTCTGTAGTGGCTAAAATGAAACTAAATCAAAGGCACAAATACACAGTTAACAAGGATTATGTCACACAAGGCAAACCAATGTTAACACCACAAATCAGATTTATAAAGGCTGATATTGATCAGAAAAACCAAAGAAGAATTACTAGATGCAGACGTTGGATAAGTGCAAACACCAGATTTGAAAGACTCTATTACAGAACACAAAACCAGATTTGAAAACACCAATTATGTGGAAATTCAGGTTCAAATATTATGCAGATTATGATTTGAACCAACCATTCACAGAAAAACTCACAATTATAGAATCAGAATGATGAAAAGAATGTCTAACTTGTAGTAAGGAATCACAATAATGTCAAGAACAATGCTATTGTACTAAAACCTTCAAAGATGTACAAGCACACACACCAAACAGAGCAGAATGTCACCAATTCAAATCTGTGATGAACTATAATGGTATGCTATATTGTAATGTATTAAATTATGCAACAATTGAACTAAAACTAAATCAATTTACACGTAATGGCAGTGGGCATCGCAAGAATCTGAACAAGAATGGAAAAAAAGGGTTAAGAAGGAAGGACACAAGCAATTTATACTGGTTCACCCTTCCTCAAGGGCTACGTCCAGTCTTCCTTGCCACACTAGCAAAGAAAATTTCACCTAAGCATTCAATTGTACAATTACAATCAATCACATAGTTTTCACACCCTACAAGAACCAAGAACACCCCTGAATTATGGAACTACACCCCGCGACCCTATTTAATTCAACAAAACACCAAGGCTAAACCCTATAGCTCACAGGTTATACAATTGTTCAAAAATTACACAAAATCACAATGAAACAACACAAATCTCGAAACAAACAGGTTTAAGAAAGGTTGAGAAACTCCCTGATTGATGCAACAAGAGAGGCCTGTACATAGTCTTGAAGAAGCCCAATAGCACAATACTTTGATTGAGAATGATTCTTCAAGAAAAACCCCTTCAATTGTCTAAGAAATCTCAAGTTTTTACAAACTATTTTTCTCTCTGTATTTCTAATTTGTTTTTTTGTATTTTCTCTATTTTTCGCATGTGAGAAACCCTCGTTTTTAAAAAATGAAAAAACCAAAACAATTTTAATAAAATAGTTCATTCCAATGCGCGAATAAATCGGTTTCACTTGACCTGAAATCGGTTTATTTTCATCTAGTGTTGTATTTTCAAAAACTGATTTTACCAAAAGCTTAGCTTATGCTTTGTGGTTAGTTTTGGTGATATTAGATCATGTGCTAGTGATTTTGTCCTCAGCTGTGTGTAGGTTCTCTTTCACCACCAATCACACTCACTCACTCTAAGACAAAGCCTTAAGACACACTTCCAATTTCACTTGCTTGCTTTGGCTTCATGTACTTGCTTGGCTTCGTCAAATACTTAGTCTTGTGAGAGTACTAACAATCTCCTCCTATTCGATGAAGACAATCCAGTGTGTGAATGGTTTAGGACCTGCAACTACACAGAAAACTAGAGAAAGCAACAGTTTGCCATAGCACTTATATAGGCAGTTTGCATAAACTGGTTGAAAGCAGATGTTGCTGGTTTTACTATTTTTATAGCAAATTATTATCACAGTTCGATTCATCTAGTGTTCAAAGCAAGTTTTTTTAGCATAAAGCACATAACATAGATTTCCATTAATCCACTAGAACTAGAAACAGATTACACAACTAGCTAACAACTAGCACAACAAGATAGCAGTACAAACACCATAAAACATCAGTAAAACAACGTAATCCTAACAACAACAGTGAAATGACCAACAACAAATGATATGAGCAGGGCTATTAGCATGACCAACATAGACTACATACACACCAACCATTATTTCTCCCCCTTTGGATTCATCAAATAAGAAAAAAAAAAATAGTTAAGTATGCACTAGTATGCCATGACAATTATAATATTCATGCTTCAATCATGAGGTTCATTTCAAGCTGCCATGGTGGCCAATTGGTCCTACACTACCTCTATTTGTTGATCTATATATTGAAACCGTGCAGTATAGTACTCATGATTGCTCCTTTGCTCAACTGTGAAATGGTCAAGTTTGTCAATCAACAATTTGTTCAAACCTAGAAAAAACAGAACTTGGTCCAACTTCTCCCATTTCAGATCATTCCTAGCCATTTCAGCAACACCCTCTACAGCTTCACCTCCAGCATTTTCGAGCCAAGCTTTCGTGGTTCCTGCCTCCTTCTTCTTCATTCTCATCGTTATCAAGAAGCTTTATCGCTAGTGACAACAGCGACACCCCTCGAACGACTTCGCACCGCATCCACACCACCGACAACTGGTGTCGTGGAATATGGTTACCGTAGGTTGTAGTTTCGTGTCTTCACTGTCGCCATCATCGAAAATTTTCTCTTAACCCTAAAACGGATCCTAGGTTTATGGAAGAAAAAGTATGAGTGGAATAACGGGCTTGGACCATTTGGTATAGATGTTGGTAACGTGAATGGAAGGGCAGTTTGGACCCTAAAAGAGAACAAAGGAGGTGCAACGTGAAGAAAGTAAAAAGTGCATCATTTTGGGCTCACTTGAATAAAATAAGGGTGCAGTCTGGAACACTCACCCAAAATAAAGTAAAAGTGCAGTACTTTTAGTCACACGATACTGGCTTGGTCCACTTCACATAAGAAAACTGATTTGAGTTTTTTTTTTATGCTCAGTCATTTGTTTCTTTTGCATCTAAATTATTGTTTCCTTTTTTGTTTTATTGTAAATTATTTGAAAAATAAATAATTAAAAAAAATATATAAAGGTTTCAAAAGTGGAAAAATCAAATATTAAATCAAACAATTTTTAAAATAGAACTATGTGAACCGCGATTTTCCATCCTCAATGAAAATACGCAGGACCAAAGTAATTCCTTGTCGGGCCCAAAAAAAATATAAAAATATTTTTCTTTGTTTATTCTTTGTTTATTTATTCTTATTTTTGTTTAGATTTTTGTAAATATATAATTGTTTGTTTTTTAGTTGTTGTAATTACTTTTTTTTGGAAAAATAATATTTTATAAAACCACGCTCATTTATGCTTACTCAAATATTTTTTTTAAATATTTTTTTATCATCCAGTCATGATCCCGATCGCGACACTTGGAAGTACAAAATATGAAGTGTGAAAGGATTTGATAATATATATCTTGTATTCACATTTATATATTTATTATATCTTGTAAGTACTTTTATATATTTTATTCTCTATATTTTTTATCTTTTCTTATTATTAATAATTGTTAACACCTAATTTCATCCAGATAAAAGTATAATGTATTTTTAATAATTTCAAAAAAAAATTAATCATTTAGTAAGGAGCTGCAATGTCCTGTGGGGCAACCAGCATAATCTCTGAAAAGCTGATTGGTTCCCCACTACAGCTAACCGTTTTTGACATTTTACTCCCCCAAAGAGAAAAAAGAAAACTGGATATAAGAAATCGAATAGGCAGACTAGGAGAGGGGCTGGATTTTTCTTAACTCAGAGAGAATTCTCACCACCTTTGGTTCACTCTTGGCATCAGGTCCACAATACATTCTCTATTCTCCTTTCTCGCCACTCTCATTTTTCTCCATTCCAAAATAAGCATTCCATCATCAAAAGAATAGTCCACGTTAGAAGTGCAGAGTCTATTACAAAAGAGAAATTGAAAGAATCAAACTGAAAGAAATAAAAATGAAATAGATCGTCAACATGTATTTTTTCTCCTCCTTTACTGGCTTCTATATGAGTGTATTGTTCTACTTAGCATCCATGTTCATTCCATGATATGTTAGTCTGTGTCAATGTCAATATTGAATGTAAGTTGTCTAGCTTCAAATCAATAGAGTGAAATTGAATAATGGCAAACATAAATTGTACCTTAGAAGAATTAAACCAGGACAGGATGAAATAGCAGAACCTCAACGTGGAACCTTAGGAACGAGTTTTAGTGGAGTGTTTGAATCCTTAT
>Ga0099824_1006956_pt1 | contig 15259 bp, 7 predicted proteins | sample SiratrowhiteBW_FD_76837 | JGI IMG/M metagenome (GOLD analysis project Ga0099824, IMG submission 76837) | Root nodule microbial communities of legume samples collected from California, USA - Siratro white BW | ecosystem: Host-associated > Plants > Roots > Nodule | place: USA: California...
TATATATATATATATATATATATATATATATATATATATATGAGTGTCTATTTTTTTTTTATATTATATATATATTTTTATTATATAAAAAAATAAATATAATATATATTATTATAAATATATAAAAAAAAAAAATAAATAAAATAAAATAAAAAAATAAACAGATATATATATATATATATATATATATATATATATATATATATATATATATATATTCAATTCGTTGTATATAAATTAAAAAATTTATGTTGCAATTTTTTCTCAAATTTTGAAAATATCTTTTCCGTTTTTCACATTCTTTTCTTCTTATCTGTAAGCAAATTTGTGTGTTTCTGTCTAACACCATGTACATCTTACCAATCAATATGAATCGTCATAAAACAACAATACAATTATTTAAGCTAATATTTATGTGAAGTTGTAATTTTTTAATGTTTGTATTTTTAGTGTTTATAAAGGACAAAACCTTTCAAGCATTGAACCAAGTAAAATAAAGAATTTCAAAGCAATTGATAAAATGTGAAAATAATAATAATAATAATAATAAACTATAAATGTAATAATTATGTAATATATATAAAAGAAAATGGTGTCATATCATCATCTAGTTATTAATTATTTTAAAAATTAATAAATTTATCATCAGTTGTGAACTATCAAATCAGCTTATTGAATGTAATTAGAAATGGTGAAGGAATTATTTGGTGGCTATTTAGAGAAGAAATTATTGAGAGGTGGTGGATTGTAAATATGAAACAGAAGAAAAAATGAGTGACTCTCCTTACCTTATCTTTATCAGTATGTTTGTCATCTTTGAAAATAATTAAATTAGTTCAGTACAAGTGGGTCCCATCAACTCTGTGTTTTGTCCCTCACTTCGCTCCTATCAAAACTTATGGTACGCATTGCACATTGAACACATGTTGAGGACCATTCTAAGGTACATGCCAATCAACACTCCAATAAATTCTATACACATGCACAAACCATCAAATTAAAAAAAAAAAAAAAAAATATCTATTTCTTGGATAAAATCTACGAAATAGAACCTAAATGGATATGTGATCTCATGCAATCAGATGAAGATAGATGTTGCCGATATCAGTTTTTACATATTTAATACATGATTATTTTGCATACAAAATAATATGCAAAATGAGTGAAAATATTATGTTTATTAAATTAATTTTAAAAAGTTGAATTATAACTCAATTTTATTCATTAAAAAATTTATTTAAGAATTAATTTTTGAAAGACATATACTTTAAGTTTAATTTAATCTTACAAAATTGATTGATATGAAGTTTTTAATATATTTTTTTATAATAAGATTGCTTAGTTTGTACATAAGACCATATATTAAGGGTGGTTAGATAGTAGTCCGAGAACAATCTTGTTAGAATTTAATATAATCTTAAAAACTATACTTTAGTCTAATTCAACCTTACACAATTTACTTATAAGATGAGATTTGTATTTATTTATAAACTATAAAAATACTTTATCTCTAAGATATAGGAGATCTCCAACAAATTTTAATTAAAATTATTTAGATATATCATTTTATTTATTAATTTAATCGAAATTAAAGATAAAATTTATATTTATTTATATATTATAATTTAGTAATATTTTTTACGAGTGTGGAATTATTAATCTGAATTAAGTTTTTATTTAAATTTTGTCAAATATTTAAAAAATAAATAAATTAATTTAAATTTGTATTTGTGATGTAACAAATTATTTGAATTTGTTTTTTTTAAGAAAACAATTTTGTTTGCATTAATATTTTGTTATATAATTTTGTTTGGAGATTAAACTTTTTCTAATTTTTTAAAAAAACATGTTCATAAACATTTATGGATATTTTAAAGTAGGTATCGAAGCAAGGACAAGAGAGATCTGAGATGAGATTCCTTGAATGAAAAAATAAGAACAAATAATAATTACCTAAAGCCATATCCACCTGTGCATGGCCATGTCCACTCATTCTCATCACAAGAAGGTGTTTGTTTGTTTGTAAATGTGAAACACTGAACGTGATCAACGTTTAGTGACCCCTTAAGTGTGAATAGCCACTCGTACATCGTCCTTTACAGTTTAGATATTATTATGTGTAAGGACAACACGTTAACGTGGTTTCACTCTACTTCCTTCATTGTTTTAACTAAGAAAAGATAAGCATTTTCTTTTTGTGGATTTAGATTTTTAGATGAGAAGAAAGGATGATATTTATTTAGGTAATAAAAGTAAGATTTTTGTAAAATTATTAAATTGTAGTTCAAATGAAATGAGTTTTTTTTTTTTTAAAATCAATTAAAATATGGTACCACAATCTCAATATTATTTTTAGTTTTTTCTTTCAACCTTTGAATTGTGCCTTGTGCAATAAATTACTTTTTAGAAATAGTTTTTAGTTCTTAAATTTGTCAGTTCTGTTTTAAGTTTTTAATCCCTTAATTTTAAAATACTTTTTAACCCTTTTCCATAAATATTATGTGTCAACAAAAAAAATTACCAATTTACAATTTTTTTTCAAAAATTTTTTAAAAAATAATCTGTAACAGTTTTTATATGTAAAAGAAAGTAATTATTTTAGAAGAAAAGATGCAACTATCAGAATCTCCAACAACCCGTGTCTGCATCTCCTAATCAATTGATGTAATGATAACAAGCTAGATAATTGAATAAAAATATTTTCAACAGATTACCACCTTGAAAACGTGTAGGACCATAAAGAGTGGTAGGAAAAAATTAGAGTAAAGAAAAAAAGAAAACTTAAAAATAATATTTATTTAAATCTTAAATTAGTTAAGATAAGATAGTGATTGCATTAGATGTATTATCCAGTTTAAAATTTGGAGTTGTATCATAATTTGTCCCTATAATACAACTCGAAAGACTAAAGATAAAACGTATATTTAAATAACATAAAATATTAATATATTTTATATTCTTAATTAAATTTGTTTGTTTAAATTAATTTTGAAATTAGATATTTAAACTTTTTTTAAAAGCCTATCTAACAGGTCCCCATCTAGGCTACCCTAATCAGGTCCCCTCTACACTGTGAACATGCCAACTAGAACATCACAATCACATACATTTCATAACATCTTTCAAATACCATTCATTCAAATTTTAAGTTCATATGTAAGTCAGAGCTCACCCTCCAGCTCCCTACTATATGGAAAGAAATTTATTTTTAAAATTAAATTTAAAACTTAAATTTAATGAGGAGAAGGATGCTTTACAGGCTTCCGGATTTTATAATAAATAATATTTTAAATAACTTTTGGATTATAAAATTTAAATACTATTTTAGCTTTCAATTTATCTTCTTTTAAATTGTATAATTTGAAAGCAATTTTATGGAATATAAATATTTTTAGATTATACAATTCAAAAAATAAATTAAATGAAAGTTTAAAATTTTTTATTAAGACTTCGTAACTGTGGAATTAATAAATATACGAAGGTGTAGGTTGAGATTATGGAAGTCCACGAAGAAACTCTCTATGTAATTCATATAGCCCACTAGAAAGTAGACATGTAATTCATATGAAGTTAGTATACGTCCCACGGAGGAGTGGGAGTACGACGGTGTGGCGGAGCAGCAGTCACAAGTATTGTAACATAAGTGCATTGGAAATAAAATGTGGAACGACGAATTTCGTAATTGATTTTCAGATTTGAAGGACAGTTACGGAATATATCGTTTCGTAACTTATTTGGAAATACAGAAATGAGTTGTGGAATGATGCGTTTTGTAACTGTTGTCCAAAAATGAGATGGGAAACGTATCGTTTTATAACTATTTTTGTACTTTCAAATGAGTTGCGGAACAACGTATTTCGTAACAATTGCGGAAAACGTTGTTCCATAATTCATTTTGTCACTTCCAAATGAGTTGTGAAACAACGTATTCCGTAACTATTTTTCAAATTCAGAAGATAGTCGCGAAGTGCGTCGTTCCGCAACTTATTTCTTTCGAAAAGAAACTGATCCCGAAATCGCAAACCCAATAAAATTTTCCCAAATATCTTATAAATCTTTCAATATATCGTAAGTATTTCAAAAGTTTGTCTAATGTGGTGTAATTGAAAGATGACGGAATGAATCGGACAAAAAAAATTCAAAACGATGGAGGTCCTTGGAGGTGCCGTAACAGAAGACGAGAATGGCAGTTGTAGGAGGAGAAGATGTTACGAGGTGTTAGAGTGAAGGAAATAATAATCTTCACAATATTATATTAAAAATATTTTGGTCTGTTTGATAAAATTTGGAGGTGCTCCAAGAAATACTCGGAGGTGCAGGAAAAAACATTCTAAAATTTTTTTGGAGGTGTTTGAAGAAGCTATGGAAGTCCTGCGACTACTTTAGTTGGACCTATTCTTAGTGGACCCAAATCATTTCTCGTAACCAGCCCATATGCAATACTAGATGAACTTCACTTCATAAAAGCTGTAGTATATAATGATATCATAACATGGACGCATTCGTTCACTACTTTTATATTTTTTTCAAAATGTCAATTTTTATTAAATTATATAATTTAAAATAAATATATATATTTTATTTTAAATTAAATAATTTAGAATATAATTTTTATATTTCAAATTATAATCTTGAACAAAGTTTTTATATTTTATATCATGCAATTCCAAATGAAATTAGGAATATAAATTTTGTTTTGTATATAATTTCTTTTATATTTTAAATTACATAATTCAGAATAAAAAATATATATTTTAAATTATACAATTTAAAATATAATTTTTTTCTATTTTGAATTAAAAATTATATTTCAAATAAGAAATAAAGAGTGTTGGATTTACTTAATTTTTTCTTTAAGGAAATAATGGTCATTTTACTAAATCTGTGAAAGTGTAAAGGGAAAGTACGGAGATGCAGGAAGAATGCGTCCTTAATATGTACCTGCTTTGATAAACATGATCTCCATTTATTAAAAAGAAAGGAAATTAGGTGATTATAAAAGAAATCATTCCCCATTTCAGCACTATTATTGCTATAATCATTCAATTACTATGGATTTGTTTCTAGGGTCATTTATTTAATTAACTCTGAGTTTCTTATCAGAGGCTAAACTACACTAATGCAGTTATACACTATTACATGTGAAATGGCTAATTTACAGCTATTTACATGCGCCAGTTAATGAAATAATGCAACAAATAAATTTCAATAAAACCACTGATTATTTCTAAACTAGGAGTTGGTGATTCAAACCCTTGCTATATGCACAGAATCATCTGCAAACTACTACCACTACTGATAAACTTACAAGCACTAATGATCACTACCATTACCATCCTTCAACCTTCTTTTGGAACCAATTACCAATGTTGCTGTGCATGTTTGACACTTGGCAGAATGTCTTTTGGACAGGCAAATTTGCAAACCAAACCTATACAGCACCGACCTCATTTATTGTTCTGTTCTGTAAGATTGCATTTGTTGTTTCTCTTTTGTTGTCTTACCATAGAAACAAAGAAAACACTAACCAAGATTTATAGCAGCACATACAGCTGGACCACATTCTCAGCAAAGTTGCATTACACTATTAACATATTCACACACCCACATGCAATACAAACAACGCTAAACCTTTATGTAGTATCTTGTTTCTGTGGACTTTGAGTGCAATTAATTCATTATGATAACATAAAATTTATTCCAAATAATTCAAGTGTGTGGATGTAGAATTTGAAAGAAGTTACTAAGTAAGATTTATTAGATTAAATAAGAAGTGATGAACCTAGACTTTGAAGTAATATCAAATTTATTATAAATTATGCACTTATAAAAAAATACATAAGTGAGATGTATTTCTCGTTTTACAAGCCAATCTTATATAATAGACTTAAAAATTATGCTTAATCTATTCATACTTTTTTTATTTTTCAGTTTAATCTCAATTGAATTATTATCAATTTAATTTTAGTTGGAACATTGTTGACTTAGTTAAAACTATTTCATCATTAACTTAATATTTTCTTTTAATTCATTTTGGTGAATATTTCTTTCATGTTGTTATATTTCAATTGTCTTTACTTAAGTTATTTTTGTTGTCGATATACGTTGATATTGTTTTTCAACAATAATGATCGTAAATTTTTTTTTGTCAACATTAATAATATTTTTTTGACTTATATATGTCCAATAGGATCTTTTCAGTCAAATACTATTTTCAATTCACGTCATTCAAGGTTGTTTATGACTAACAGTTTAAATCATAGATTTGTGTTATTTCTTAACTAACATTAATCAGAAGTATTTTGACTAACATTTCCAAAGTTATTTCTGAGTCAATGCTAATCAGGATATTTTATTAATACTAATAAGACTATATTTGAGTGAACTTCCACCTATTTCTTTTTGTTTAATTCTATAGTGATTACTTTTTTTTTTTCAATATTTCTGTAAGGTTGAATTAATAATTTTTTATTTAATATTTTTTTGTATTTTACTATAATTAAAATACTCATTCTAAAGAATAAAAATGAAATTTAATATGTTTTAATTATCTTACCCTGAAAAAATATTAAAAAGTAAATAATTTGGAATAAAACAATTCAATTTTAAGCTAATGTATTTAAATTTTCTGACAGAACACAAGGTAATACGATTTTTTATTCCAATTTATTGAATGCAACATTTTAAGAAAAAAGTGATCTAAAACTACTTAAATATTTAATTTATTTTTATAATATATATATTTAATAATAAAATAATTGTGTATTATTTATAGTGTATATATATATATATATATATATATATATATATATTAAAACATTACTCTTGTTCTATACTGCCTAATTACTAATTTAAGTAAAGAGGAAACTTAACATTTTTCTCTCTCTCTGTTAAATAATTAAAAGAAATATATATTTTTTACTTTAATACATATACCTGCATTTATTAATATTAATATTAATATTTATAGATCAACAACCTTGCTAATACTATTTACTATGAAAGCAAACCAGTCTGACAAGGCTTGTAATGCAAAATTGCATTGTCCCCTATCAGCGCGAAAGAAGATGAAAGATATTTAATATCTATAATCGAGAATATAATATTATTGAAAAGTTCATTAAAAATAATAAAAAATTAGGAAATATTTATAATTCACGTTAAGTACCATGTTAGCGAAAAAATTTCCAATAATTTATTTATTTATTTACCATTTTGAAAAGTAAAAGGGAACTGGCCTGCATTATATTTTCGTGTTATTTGATGGAACAATTTCTACTTTACCGCTCTCCATTTTTTAATATAAATACTGTTCGTTTATAAAAAAAAATGAATATTTTATTGATAATACGTGCAATAAACTCCAGCATGTATGATTCACTGAAAGATACATATTATATTACTTTATTTGAAATTTCAAAATCTAATCATGTTTGTAAATTTTGTCCCTCTCTAAAAAGAAAACATTCTTCAGAGTGGCATGACCGACCAGAATCTTCGCACGTGCCACTCAGGTTCATGTTTTAAAGTTGGGCAATTAAAAATTTAGTCTCATACTGATATTACTTTTCATTTTAGTTTCCATATTAAAATTTATAAACAGGTCATTACTCATTATTATTTATCATACAATTAAACTTTACAATTATATTAGATTTAATTACTTCCTGAGAAAATAGATTATATTTAATTCAAATAATTTGAAGTATCCACGTGAGTGATACACAGGTGAGATTAACGTTGTGGTCTTATTAGACATGTTGGATGTGTCATATGTGCGTGTCTACGTGTGTTAGATGTATGAAAATTTTGGTGTACTTTTCTATGTATAGGTGCAGACTTCAATGCTTCTGCTCAGTGCTTGCACCTTGACGAAGGAAGCTACCCATTTCCAGTGACATTTGAGGTATGTGAGAACTTCAAACAACACATGCAGCACTTGCATTTTCATTTTTGAATTGTGTTTGGTTTGAGTAATTGAAGCAGGTGAATGAATTGCTGTTTCTTTCTTTGGTTTTGCTTTGCTTTACTTTAAGCTGTTTATCTGTGTTTCTGTGTAGTTTCATATCCTGTGAGGTTCACCTAGACCAAGATCTGGTCATTGAAAAAAGATCGAACAATTTGTTCATGATTTCCATGTTTTGTTTCAAATTGATGCAGTTGACTGTTAACTCTCTCTCTCTAGAGAAGAAAATGCAGAAGGCACCACTTGCACATTCCCATGAATTTGCCTTGAAGGAGACTTCTCCCAACATTGGGGCAGGGGCAGTCAGAAGGGACAAGCTATCAAGCACCTATGACCTTGTTGAACAGATGCAGTACCTCTATGTTCGCGTGGTCAAAGCCATGGACTTACCTGCAAAAGATGTAACTGGAAGTCTTGATCCCTATGTTGAAGTGAAGCTTGGAAACCTCAAGGGAATCACCAAGCATTTTGAGAAGAAGTCCAACCCTGAGTGGAATCAGGTCTTTGCCTTCTCGAAAGACCGGATTCAAGCCTCGGTGTTGGAGGTTGTTGTCAAAGATAAGGATGTTATTTCGGATGACTTTGTGGGGAGGGTGTGGTTTGATCTGAATGAGATCCCAAGACGTGTTCCCCCAGACAGTCCTTTGGCTCCACAGTGGTACAGACTGGAAGATCGCAAGGGTGTGAAGACCAAAGGAGAGTTAATGCTTGCAGTTTGGATGGGGACTCAAGCAGATGAGGCATTTCCTGATTCTTGGCACTCTGATGCAGCAATGGTTGGCTCTGAAGCAGTTGCAAACATAAGGTCAAAAGTTTACCTCTCTCCCAAGCTCTGGTATGTCAGGGTCAATGTGATTGAAGCGCAGGACTTGATTCCTAGTGACAAGAGCCGGTATCCTGAAGTTTATGTGAAGGTTAATCTAGGGAGCCAGTTTATCAGAACTAGAGTGTCTCATAGTAAAAGCATAAATCCTATGTGGAATGAGGATTTGATGTTGGTTGCTGCGGAGCCGTTTGAGGAGCCCTTGATTCTGACTGTGGAAGACAGGCTTGGACCAAACAAAGATGAGATCCTAGGAAGGTGTGTGATCCCTTTGCAGGTTGTGCCACGGAGGCTGGACCATAGGCCTGTGAACACAAGGTGGTTTAATCTTGAGAAGCATGTGGTAGTTGAAGGGGAGAAGGAGACCAAATTTGCAAGCAAGATACATTTGAGGGTGTGCTTGGATGGTGGGTTCCATGTGTTGGATGAGTCAACTCATTACAGTAGTGATCTTAGACCAACTGCTAAGCAGCTATGGAAGCCTAGCATTGGAATTCTAGAAGTGGGGATCATAAGTGCATTGGGGCTTACGCCAATGAAGACAAGAGATGGCAGAGGAACCACAGATGCTTATTGTGTGGCAAAATATGGACAGAAGTGGATCCGCACTAGGACTATTGTTGATAGCTTCACTCCAAAGTGGAATGAGCAGTACACTTGGGAAGTGTTTGATCCATGCACTGTTATTACCATAGGGGTCTTTGACAATGGTCGTGTACAAGGAGGAGGAGATAAAGCTAGTGAATCAAAGGATTCTAGGATAGGGAAGGTGAGAATTAGGCTATCCACACTTGAAGCTGATAGAGTTTACACGCATTCATATCCTCTTTTGGTACTTCACACTTCAGGTTTGAAGAAAACAGGAGAATTGCAATTGGCTGTGAGGTTCACAAGCTCATCTTTCATCAATATGTTGTACATGTACTCCCAGCCTTTGTTGCCAAAGATGCACTACATCCATCCTTTATCTGTGATTCAGCTGGATAGTCTGAGGCATCAGGCCATGCAGATTGTATCAATGAGGCTGAGCAGAGCTGAGCCACCCCTAAGGAAAGAGGTTGTGGAATACATGCTTGATGTGGATTCACACATGTGGAGTATGAGAAGGAGCAAAGCTAATTTCTTCAGGATAATGAAAGTTCTAGGTGGTTTGATAGCCTTTGCGAGGTGGTTTGATCAGATATGCAATTGGAAAAACCCCATCACCACCATTCTAATTCATGTCCTTTTCATAATATTGGCTCTTTACCCTGAGCTAATACTTCCCACAACCTTCTTGTACCTGTTCTTGATTGGAATCTGGAACTTCAGATGGAGGCCTAGACACCCTCCACACATGGACACTAGACTGTCTCATGCTGATGCTGCTCATCCTGATGAATTAGATGAAGAGTTTGATTCATTCCCAACTTCTCGGTCACCTGATATTGTTAGGATGAGATATGACCGTTTAAGAAGCATTGCAGGGAGAGTCCAAAGTGTTGTAGGAGACTTAGGTACACAAGGAGAAAGGTTCCAAAGTCTGCTGAGTTGGAGAGATCCAAGGGCTACTACACTCTTTGTGACATTCTGTTTCATTGCTGCCATAGTTCTCTATGTTACTCCCTTTCAAGTTGTGTCACTTCTCATTGGCTTCTACATGCTAAGGCACCCCAGATTCCGCAGGAGACTTCCATCAGTCCCACTCAACTTCTTCAGGAGGATGCCTGCTAGATCAGACAGCATGTTGTAGGCACAGATGATTCAACTCTCTTCTTTCTCATGTACTTGGTTAAGACAAATCTTCATGAAGTGAGAATATTCATGATGTTGCAGTTATGTTGTTTTGCATAATCTTCTTAAGTACCAACTTTTACTTGCCACTAGAGTAAGATAGTCCTGCTGGCTTGATTTCCCTCTACAAACCAAGAAAAAATTTTCAGGATTAGCTTTATCTCTTTCCCTTTTTGTTATTTCTGCTATTAGTTAATGTTACTCTTTTAGAAGTATAATGTGCATGAAAAGATACTTGTTAGAAGAGATTCTTAAATAAACTTCAAACATCTCAAAATATTAGTTCTGAGTTGGTAGAGGAATATAAAAACCAGAACATTCATGAACAATAGAACATACTTGTGTAAAGTGGCATCACCGAAATGTTGAAAAATGACATGACATCTCTGTTGTTTTGTTGCGAGTAAACTAACGTGAAATTGTACGTTTATAGTAGAAATGTCATTTTCATAAAAAAGGTAACAATAATGTGGATCTATTTCATTACACCAAAATTTTGAAGACCCTACAGGATAATCATCGTACATTTGACCTGCTAATAAATAAGTTTCCATGAGCGTTTTCAAAAGTCGTTTTCATCATGAGAAAGAATCGAAACAAAAAAAAGACAATCAGATCACAAATCAGATCATATTTGATTCACTTGTGTCGGTTGGTTACTATTTATTTGCACGTATAAATGAAAATTGTTAAGGAATGCATTCATTTGGAAACTGTAAAATATCAATTTCCTAGAACTTGTTATCTAAGAAAATGCTTTATACTGAAATTCACTAGAAGTGAGATGCTATGTTAGTTCCTTAGGTCTGAAAAGTTGATTTGTGAGTTTTGAACAAATATAAAAAAATGCATACTGTCATATTTTAAGAAAATTTTGGCATAAAAAAAAAAATTAAAGTCTTATCTAGATGTCAGCTGACAATAAGAAGAAGAAAAAAAATACAAGTTTTAAAAATTAAAAATACTTTTTTAATATTTTTAACCCGTAGAACCAATCTAAACCAATATATTATTACTAGTTTGGTTTAGTTTAAAGTTGATAAAATTGTAAAAATCAATCAAATTATTTTGATCAATTCGATTGATGAAATTCAATAAAAACTTATTTGTGAACATTTATATTAAACATGTGAAACGTTATGAGTTTTAGTCCTACCTCTACATTTCTTATCCATATATCTCTAATCGATGGAGATTACTTAAATAATAAACACATATAAGATAATTTTAAAATTGGAGGATTAAATTCGTAAAATTAAAAAATATCTATGTTGAACCAAAGATTATACAAGATCAAAATACAATTACGATTTGTATATGAAGACGGAAAGAGAGGACGGCGAAAAGAAAGTTAGAAAATCAAAACATATAGCCATTAAAAATCTATAAAATTCCAGAAATTAAACTTCCTTTACTTTCTTTACCTAATCAGATTTAGATGGAAAGAAAATACATAATCAATTACGTTTATGTCATAAATATTAATAAAAAATTAGCCAAATATTTAATTATGTTGAAAATTATGTCTTTATATATATAAACATAATTTTCAAACATAATGGATTTTATCATTATTTTTTTATTGATATTTACACATTTTTAATATAATAAAATAAATAATTAAATAATAGTATTAATAATAAATAAATACATTTAATTTTCTTTTTATTTGTACTCTCTTCATTTGTCATTTGTTTATTATAACAATAACGATCCATTTTTGTTACCATAACGTGGTATATAAAATTGAAAAAACGGTCCAATCCAATCCAACAACAATCATCGGAAGTTCCACCGTTATCCGATGTTGCTCCATAATCAACCAGCAGTATGCAGAAATTCGTATCTTTTAAAGCATAATTCCGCATCACCAACTCATATATATGTATGTATATGTATATATATAATATACCTACATCATGTAAATATACATACATTAATATATACATATACATACATTATATATATATATATAGGTATGTGATTATGAACACTACTGAATGTAATTTTTCGTCTGTCTCTTTCTCGACCCATCATATACCTCTCTAATGTTCATTATAATAAGCAAATAATAAGAAAGAAGACCTTTTGCTATTGGTAATATATAAAAAATACTGATATTTCTTGAGCATGAACGAGTATGGCCATATTGTAATTTGTAATTGTTGGCATGCAGATGGATTCTCGTGAGTGTTGCTGTAATTAAAATGACAGTGAAGAATCAAGTTGGAATATCTCCTGATGCTATGTTGAATTATCCTTCATAGACGGTGATGGCATTCTGGGACTTATCGAAGCCGCACCAATATCCCTTGTCAGCATAATCTGCTTGTCTCTATTTTTTGAGCTCTTATATATTACCACTTATAAATTGCAATGAGTTCGGCAGCTTCCACTTTAGTTGAGTGTGTGAAACAGAAGCTACGTACCCTTCTCTCACACACACTCTTAAACTTCCTTTGCTTACCGTTTGGCTTCCACTTGGTGCAGTTAACTACCAAACACATGTTGCATGGTTACTTAAGGTACTTGACTAGTTTCTTTTAGTACCCTTTCTGCTTCCATAATGGTCATGTCTGATTCTGTCAGCACATTGCTAAAATGTTTGACAAGACTGGTTCTGAAAGTTTTGCACCGATTAATGTGTTTCATTCTTGCACGTGTTGTCTTAGTTTGCATTTTTGTGCTGACAATGAAGTGTAATTACAGCAAGTGCTACATACAATCTCCAAGAAGTCCTTTAGAAGATTGACGTTAAACTGCATACTTCTCACCTCTGAGGTAAAGTTAATCGTGAAATGTGTCTATATTTTCTGTTGCCATGATCAATGAAAAAGACTGTCAACAATTTGTCTTTTCTGAATTTAGCTGCCAACACACCATAATGTGTGAAACACCTGCTGTGAGTATTTGTTTTTTCAAATTATTTGGTGTGCATTATTTCTTAAGTTCCTTGTGAAAACTTCTCTTCATTTGCTGTTTCTTAGTCATTCAGTTTAATTTTCTACCAGACCAGTCTACACGCTGAAAGACTATATTGAGACGCACATTTTCATGATTAAATCTTTGACTAAAAAATATTATCTATAACATGCTAAAGATTTGACTTCTAGAAATTTGAACTGTTCTCCAACAGACTACTTTGAATTCTACCACACTACAGTAGGTCCAATGATGAAAGACTATACTAAATCTGTTAGTTATGTAGCATGCATAATGCGGAGGATACACCTGGACCATGTTTCTGTGTTACGTACTTATGATATCACAACAACGAACTTCATGTTAAATCAGTATATTTATTTGTGTGCTAAGTCATAACTACTATTTATTCTGTGTTTCGAGCGGAAAGCCTCCAAGCATTGGTTTATAAGGTTGGAAGTTTGACGAAGTATGTATAATATTACTGAAGTTTATAGTAGTTGGACTGAGTTTGTCACTTGATCTCAACAGGTTTTACAGATTTCTGGTTTCAAATTCATACTAGATGGATCTAGAGAAACCAATAGAGGACCAGTTCTCCAAATTACACCCTTCCTTGCCAGTAAACACCAGAATTGGAATAGTTGGTGCTGGTCCAAGTGGCTTATCAGCAGCTTATGCACTAGCCAGGCTTGGTTATAAGAACATCACAGTCTTGGAGAAACATTATGCGGTTGGTGGCATGTGTGAATCAGTAGAAATTGAAGGTATATCTTGATTAGATTCTCTTGTGTCTTGACTAATTAAATTCACAATAGGTTTTGACCACTAGTAAATGTTTATGCAGGAAAAGTTTATGATCTGGGTGGGCAAGTTCTTGCAGCAAACAGTGCTCCAGTCATTTTTCACTTGGCAAGAGAGACAGTCTCTGAACTAGAAGAATTGGACTCCCACAAGCTTGCTGTCATTGACCATTCCACTGGAGAATATCAAGATATTAAAGTTGCTGCCGATTATGTGTCAGTTATGTCACTCACATTGAAAATCCAAGTTAGTTTTTGCTCTCTACTTTCAGTGTTTTATAGACACCTAATGGTTGTTTTTCCATAGTTCTATGAGTTTAAATTTGTATGAACTTGTGCTATTGGCAGGAAAAGGTGAAGAATTGCAATCGTATTGGGGTCCATGCTGTCAGTGACATTACTTCAGACTTAACTCCAGAATACCTTGAGCATCATGGACTCAAATCTGTTCCTAAATCTGTGGCCTATGGTTACACGGCTTCAGGATATGGATTTGTTCAAGACATGCCTTATGCCTACCTTCATGAATTTACTAGAACGTCCATGGCTGGAAAAATTCGACGATTCAAAAATGGATATACTAGTCTTTGGCAGAAGATTGGTGAATCGCTTCCCTTAAAACTTTGCTGTAATACTGAAGTATTGGCAATCAGGAGGAACTCTGATGGTGTCACTGTTAAAACCAAGAGCTTAAATCAAGTTGAAACTATGGAATTTGATAAGATAATAATCTCAGGCTCATTTCCATTAAAATATGGAAGAACTTACAGATCATTTCCTTCAACTTGCATAGGTAGGTAAAATTCTTACTGCTCCTAATTTATGTAAGGTAGTGTTATTGTATCCAGCTTCAAACCTGATCAAACAAGTCTATGGCAGATTGTGAAACAGAAGTAATGGATGCAAGTGACCTTGAAAAGGAATTGTTCAGCAAAGTAGAGACAAATGACTACTACACCACTGTTTTAAAGA
>Ga0099824_1006957_pt1 | contig 15255 bp, 8 predicted proteins | sample SiratrowhiteBW_FD_76837 | JGI IMG/M metagenome (GOLD analysis project Ga0099824, IMG submission 76837) | Root nodule microbial communities of legume samples collected from California, USA - Siratro white BW | ecosystem: Host-associated > Plants > Roots > Nodule | place: USA: California...
CTCTGACCATACTTTATTCTTGAAAAGAAAAGGAGATTTGATCACATGCCTAATAATATATGTGGATGACATGATCATAACCGGAAGTGATATAGAAGAAATATCACAACTGAAGAATAACTTATTCAGAGAATTTGAAATGAAGGACTTAGGTGGACTAAAGTACTTCTTGGGAATAGAGGCTCTTCGCTTTAACAAAGGAATCTTTATTTCTCAAAGAAAGTACATCATGAATTTGCTTGCAGAAACAGGAATGATTGATTGTAAACCAACAGATACTCCTATACAAGTTAACCATGGTTTAAAGTTTGAGGAAGGAGCTAATCTGGCAGATAAAGAGAGGTACCAACGGTTAGTAGAGAAATTGATTTATCTGTCACACACTCTACCAGATATAGCATATGTAGTAGGGGTAATAAGCCAGTTTATGCATCAACCTCAAGAGGATCATATGGAAGCTTCCATGAAGATTGTCCGATACTTGAAGGGGACACCAGGAAGTGGGTTTGTGTTCCAAAAGCATGGAAACTTAAACATTGAAGCTTATACTGATGCTGATTGGGCTGGTAATCCAAATGATAGAAGATCTACATCAGGCTATTTTACTCTTGTGGGAGGTAACTTGGTGACATGGAGGAGTAAGAAGCAGAAAGTGGTTGCTCTTTCAAGTGCCGAGGCTGAATTCCGGGAAATTGCATAAGGTATAACTGAAGTCTTATGAATCAAAAAGTTGATAACCGAGATTGGTTTTCCACCACAACTACCAAGTCAGTTAAACTGTGATAACAAGGCATCAATCAGTATCTCAGAGAATTCTGTACAACATGACAAAACCAAGCACGTTGAAGTGGACAAACACTTCATGAAGGAGAAGATTGAGGATAGCAGTATTGAGCTTCCATTTGTAAGGTCAGAAGACCAGTTAGCAGACATTCTCACCAAAGCTGTTACAGGCAAAGCATTCACCCGTGTCCTCAGCAAACTAAGCATTGGTGATCCCACTACTCACCTTGAGGGAGAGTGTTAGAATATTATTATCAGAGAATATCAGGAAGAATATCAGAGATAATCAAGGGAGTATTAGAGAATATCAGTATAATATCAAATGTATTTATTTAGAATAATTTTTATATTTAGTTTTCTAAAATTTTATATTAAGTGAGCTATTGTAAACAAAAAAAATACATTCAAGAATAATCTTATTTCATGTTATCATTTTTTTATTTATTTTTTTCATAGTTATTATATCATTGTTTAACCTTTCATAACCCGCGATGTCATCTCAATAAAAAAAAGTTCAATCATAGCTTAATTGCTAGCTCACATTAGAAGAAAAGAAAAATTTTAATCTCTAGAGTTGAAAACTTGAGTTGGAAGTTTGTTACTTTCGGTCATAAATTTATTCCATCTTTACAAATAACAGTTTTACCTTCTATAATATCACTTCAAATAATATATTATGTAAATTGTTTTTGGTACGGAGTTTTATCAAATTATAACCTTCTTCTATGCAACACAAATAGTAAGAGTACTAGAATTTAGTATTATCTATATGACGAATACAATTTTTTTCTCTGACCAAGTATTCTCATGGAAAAATAAAATTATATACACAAAGTTTAATGTTGATAAATCTACCCAGTAAAAGACAATTTTAAAATCTCAAACACAATTCTTAATTAACTTCTAAAAATACGAAAGATATTAATGAGAGGGAGGGAGAATTTTAGTGGAGGAATAAATACTAAATTTACTTAGAACAATCAAATAAAATAATAAAATTAAGAAGTTAAAAGATATATTTGTTATTTGTAAACATTTTATTTGAATTATTTAAAATAAAGTTGACTTTTAGTCTATAACTTAATGTTGTTTTAGAAATTCACAAGTTTCAATTGAAATTATATTTGAGGATTTTGTTTCGTATTTTTTTAAATTGTATTTTTTTTTTCTTTCAATAAATAATATTATATGCATGTGTTTTGTGAATTCTTCTTTTATCACTTTCCTTATCTCAAATTATTATTGAGATTAATTATACAATTTTTTCAAGAAGTTATAACAATAACTAGTTATATATAAAATCAAAAGAAATTTTCAATTTATTTACATATTATTACGTATATATTATTGGGTACAAATTTTTATGTTTAGGTAAATTTGGTATTATCTACATATTAATTATATGTGACTTTTATATATGGATTTTATCTATATAAAAATTCGTAAATAATTATATAAAAATCTTAATTCATAGATAAATTTGATATTACCTAATAATCTTACTTACGGATTTTTTACTTACGAAAAGAATCATAAGCAATTATTAACGGATTCAAATCCAAATCTAATTATGTATGAATCTAAATCTGTATATAATTATCTATAATTTTTTTAAAATAATATTAATAATTAATTTTATTAAAATTATTATTATTATTCATGTTATCTTTATTATTATTTTAGTATTATTATTATTATAATTAATATTAATATTATCATCAATATTATTAATATGATTAACATTATTATAATATTAATAATATTATTATTATTATTATTTATTATTATTATTATTATTATTATTATACTTATTAATATTAATAATAATAATTATTATTATTATTATAAATATATAATTGTAAAGTTAATATTGATACAGTGATTATCACCTGTGTAGAGAACTTATATTTGAATCCTTAATAATAATAAATAATAAATAGTAATAATAATAGAAGTAAATAAAAGTAGTGAAGGTATTGTGCAATTTTAATTTTTACAAATAAATAACAGGTAATAATAGATAACATCTTAATTATATTGATCTAAGAAGAAGTTTTTAAATCTTATCTTTATATGGTCAGTTTGACAAAAATCCTTAATGATCCTATTTAAGTTGACTTATTAATATTAAAAAAAAATCTCATGATTCTTAATCGTTACTCATAACTATTATTATATGCAAGTTTATTTTATAGTTTTTGTATATACTATTAATATATTTTCAATATTAATTTATCTTTTTGTTTTAAGATATAATATTTTTAAAATTATCTTATCTTTTTAAAAATAACACAAATATTTTAAAATATTGATAAATTTTTAATATCTTTTCAAAATTATCTTATCTAGTTAAATATGATACAAATATTTTGATATTGATAAATTTTTAATATTTCTTAAAATTATCTTATCATGTAAAATATTAACCACTCATAATATTTTTCTAAATATATATTTTACTTTATCTTCTGATATAATATTAATGATAATATCTTAAAGAATAAACTTTATAAAACCTATATAATAACATATTTGCATAGAAAAAAGTGTCACTTCAATCAAACTCACTTTTATATCTTTATGAAAAGCGTCAGAACTTTTACGATAATCAATCTCCATTCAATTTTTCTATTTTTTTTTAACAATTAAAAATAAATAAATAAAAAGAAGATATTTTAAGAATGTTTTAACTTATATACAACACACGACATATACTAATACAAGAATTCAGTTACACAAATCAAAAGGAATTTCAAATTAGTGCCACTAAGAACAACTAAACAATTTGCATATATTACAACTACTTCATTTGCATATAATGGAATTAATGAAGTAAGTGGCATGTTATTAAATATTTCTGATCAAAATCAAACGTTTAATAGTTATTAGGTATTAAACATGTTTATATCGTCATTAACATAAAAAGTTAAAATCTCATAATTAAATTCTTTTTTCACGAGGCATTTGTTTGTTTTTTCTATTTCCCTTTGATAAGGTTAGTATTATTTGCTTTCTTCTATTCACTCGTTTTCTTTTTCAATCCACGTACAGATATATGAAGATGGCCGCCATAAATGTTGAAAATGATTATGAGGTATATTTGTTACCATTAATTTGTTTTGAATGATGAAATTGACTTTGCAAGATTATTCTTATTATAATTGATTTTGAATTGAACCTATCACTTTTGTATTATTTATCTTGAAAGCAATTTATTAAAAAAAGTCACTATTGATTTTTTTTTTTCTCCAAGGCAAAAGTTATCTAAATTTTAAATTGTTTCAAACTCAAAATTATAAACAGCGTTTTATTTAAAAGATTGGAAATAATAATTATGATCCTTATATACAAATATATATATATATATATATATATATATATATATATAATTCAAAATAAAATAAATGTTATTGTCATTTTTTTTAAAAGCTATTTTGCAGGAAACAGCTTCAACTAGTTTTTTTAGATTATAGATGGCTGACTTTCTTGAAGAATTGGCTTGAGTACGCAAGGAAATTTTGAAGATTTCGAATGATGTAATTTGAGTTTACACGACTATGATATTTTAGGTGATTATTTTTATCAAGGTTATTCAAAATCTCATTTATTTGTCTCATTATGCAGTTTCCTATAGACCTAGAGCAGTATGATAGAAGAGTTACAACGGAAGGAGTGGCCTTGGAAAGGTAGGGTTTCCTTTAATCATGTGGCTAATTTGCTTTCTTGATAGGGCCTAAAATATAGGTAACCTATTGATAATGTGGATTTTTTTTTACTGTTGACAGGTAATTATGCTTTTATCAAAATCTAATGAAGAAATCAGTGTAATCAGGAAACTAGTAAAAGAACTGATTGACAATTGGGTAAGTAAAGCACTATTCAAATTTATTTTTGCTCAATTTATTTTTGTTTAAAGCTTTCTGATAAAAATCAAGTCATGTAGTGTTTTAAATGGTAAAAAGTAGGTAGTTCTCTAACTAAAAATACTAAATTATGGAAGGTGTGTTTTTTTAAGTCTTACATATATAATTCTCTTACAGTCTCCAAAGCCTTATATTGTATAACAATAACTTCTGAATTTTACCATTTTACATTGTATAACCCAAAAATCAAATAAAATCCTGAAATATTTAAAAAAAAAACTACTTTTAAATTTTACAATTTAAAAATCACAAGGACTTTTATATTATCCCATCTAAAAGCTTTTTTAAGAAAAAATATTATCTAATCCGAAATGTGTGTGAATTACACCTTCGAAAAGAAACAAAATGAAAATTTTATGTTTACAGAGGAAATTTTATCTTGCTCACCACCCTGTACTGTCTCTGGATTCTGTACAGCTTCTGTCTCTTTATTCTGTTCTACGTCATCACCCACATCCTGATCATTCCATGATCATTCCATATTTTGTTTTATCTAGATAGGTTGATGGTACTCACTCACTTAGAGATCAGGTTCTCCCAATGTAACGCTGATAATCACTTTTTATCCGAGTTACTTATGAGCGGAGGTAGACATTTTCCTTCTCCAACGCCTTTGCACGTTAAACTAATTCATAGCAGTAAAATTAACTTTAAATTATCTACTTACCAAAGTTTCAGAAGAAGCTTTTATGTTTACTAAATTCAATGTTTTGTAAAATTGTGAGAGCGACTCCCACCGGATAAAATCAAATATAAATCTATAATCTATATCCAATTTACATTAGTTTTAATTCATCAAGGCTTTAATTATAAATTTTATTAATTATAAAATCAAATATAAATCTATCACATTATAATTATAATTTTTTATAATTTTATTTTTCTCTTACTATCTTTCTTTTAATTTAAAAATCAAAATTTTCATAATTTTTATCTCAAATAACTTAAATTCATTCCTTCAAATTCACTTTTCAATCTAAACAAAACTTTACACAGATATATAATTTATGATCACCCTAAACTTTTTATTTAGTAGGTTAGGTAAGTTGGTGTCATAAAGAACATGTAAAATTAGATTCATACGAAATTTGTTTTAACAGAATTACATATAAATTTTTAATTTTAAAAAGTTTAAATTAAATAAGTTTATTATGTTTTCATAAAATTTCAAGATTTTAGGCAGAAAATAATATGATGAAGAATAAAAAAATAAAAGTACATTATTTCGGAATGAATTAAAAAGAGGATGATAAAAGAAAATGTTATTGTTCATAAAAAATTATATTTTTTATTATTTAGACTTGTATTTTGTAGAATTTATTTATTTTATTTCATTTGTAAAGTTTAAAAGGAAATTATCATTTTCAACAAAGGAAGCAAAAATCGTTTGTTTGTAACCATTCAAGTCTAATTCAATTCCAATTACAACTTTCAATTTTCAGTTAAGAAAACCAAAATATATTTGACAGTGATAGAAATTGTGATACAACAATGAAAAACATAGGTTTAATCATATAGGTATATATTTTCTATTACTTAAGTGATGATAGTTCATTTCACACTTATTTTGAAAAAGATAAACTTCAAAGTGACAATCTCCCTTCTTACATCCATCTTAGATTTCTCCAAGATTTGTTTTTTTCTGTACATTCTTTAATTAATTTTCTTATCTTATTCTGCTTATTATAGTTGCTTATGTAAGTTCCGTTCTTATGTTAAGTCTTGTGTTCTTATTTTCTTTCTTTATTTGATCTCAATTTTTTTTTTCAAATTTAAAATAAAAATTAAATATGAGATTCAATTCTATATTTGAAATTGTATTCTTCTATAGGCATACTTGAACTCTCATAGAAATATTCTACGCAATGAGAAAAAAACTCATCATATCTTAATTTCTAATTCACAATACAAGAAAAAAAAATGATGTCTAAAGTTGAAAACTTAAAAGCTGAAAATTTATAACTTTAACAACCTTACTCCATTTTGACAAATAACAACTTTCAACCTCTTCTAATATCAATATATTAGCAAATTGCTTTTAATTAAATTTATACCGGGTTTTATCGAATTACAATCTTCTCCTATGCAACACAAATAAATAAGAGGAATTACAATCTTATTCTATGCAACACTAATAAATAAGAGTACGAGAATTAAGTATATTTGTCTGACTAATATATTTTTTTTCTCTAACTAAATATTCTCACGGACAAATAAAAATTATATACCCATTAAAAAATAATTTTAAAATGTTAAATACAACTCTTAATAAACTGTTAAAAACGTGAAATATATTAAGAGGGAGAATTTTAGTGGAAAAATAACTCGTTTAATTCATAAAGAAACAAAAAAGAAATATTTAATATATTTAGAACAATCAAATATAAAGTTAAAGAATACATTTGTTATTTGCATAAACAGTTTATTTGAATCATATAAAACAAAGTTGATCTTATTCAATAAATATAACTTACTATCGTTTTAGAACTTCAAAAGTTTCAATTAAAATTAGTTGGAGGGTTTTATTTCTGTGATTTTTCTTTCAATGAATAATATTATATACATCTGTGTTCATTAATTCTTCTTTTATCACTTTCCCTATCTCAACTTATTGAGATTAATTTGTTTGTTTTTTCTATTTGCCTTTTGATAAGGTTAGTATTAGGTTTTGCTTTCTTCTTTTCACTCGTTTTCTTTTTTAATCTACGTACATGTTGGAATTGACTACGAGGTATATTTGTTACCAATAATTTGTTTTGAATGATGAAATTACTTTGCAAGATTATTTTTATTAGAATTGATTTTGAATTGAACCTATCATTTTGCTATTTTTTACGAAATATATATATATATATATATATATATATATATATATATATATTTCAAAATAAAAGAAATGTTTCTGTCCTTTTATTAAAAGTTATATTGGAATAAAAACTCATTGTTAAATATTAAAATTAAAATCCTTATAGATAATTAATACGTTCAACATAATACAAAATTATTAATTTTGAATAGAGGGTTTGTTTCTGTCATATTTTTTAAAGTTATACTTAAAAAAAAAAATCATTGTTAAATATTAAAATTAAAATCCTCATAAATAATAAATATGTTAAACTTAATACAAGATTATTAATTGTAAATATGGGTTTTATTTCTCCATATTATTAAAGTTTTGTGTTTTGATTACATTAATAGCATGGTGAAGGAGATGTGAAGAGTGTTCATGATATCAATTTTATCGATGATGACAAACCTGCTTACAATGGCAGTGAGGAATGATCCCCAATTGAAGCTCCTCAGGTTAATGATTTATTCTTTTTTAATATTTTTATTAAGTTATTCTGCCATCAGATTTATAGTGTTGGATAACTATTTTATTCATGAGAAGTTAGGCAGTAGAATGTAGTGCTGTTTTTTCAGACGAACTTTCTGATGCATTTGTGTCTGTTAAATGGAATTCGTAGACGGAGGAAGGTGAAGAGGACGAAGAGATTAAAGATCTTTTTAACATAGGGAAGAAAAGAAAGAGGAAGGAGAAAAGTCCTGCTGAAATAGTTGTATTTGTTAAGAATGTCATGGCTGAGCTTGAGTTACATCTGAAGGGGATCTGAAGGGGATGCTGATCTTAATAGAGAGGGAAAACCTGCCACTAATAAACTCAAGAAGTTGCCTCTTCTTAATCACTAACTTAATCATTTATGATCACTTTTATCCCGGTCTAAATAATACTTTTTCATCAACTATTTTTTTCACCAGTTATTTTGAAGGAAAACATTTTTTTTTTAAGTTTTAAGTTGAGAGTTCCTTTTTCAATTTATAGATAAGACTATATATTTGAGGATAGTCTAAAAGCGACTTAATAATAAGTAATCTAATAAATTTAATAACATATATTTTTTTACTTTCATGAGTTTGTCTAGTATCTAAATATTTTATTAAAATGTCAAAAATATCTTCTTTGGATTGTATAATTTTTTTTTTAAATTTTGAATTGTATAATTTGAAATATAATTTTTATATTTCAAATTATACAATCTGAAATATATTTTTTTTATATTTTGGATTATACAATTTGAAATATATTTTTTTATTCTGAATTGTATAGTCTGAAATATAAATTTTTTATTTCAGATTTTACAATCTAGAATATAGTCTTTTTTATATTTCTGATGGTACAATTTGAAATATAATTTTTTTTTTAATTTCAGATTGTACAATCTTAAATACAAAAAGGTTAGGGATGTGAGATTTATTTAATTTTTTATTAAGAGTATAATGGTCATTTTACAGAGTATATGAAAGAAGAACGTGTCTAATATCATCTTAAAAAATAAAATTGAAGTTTAACTCAACCTTACAAAATTAGTCAACCTTACAAAATTAGATTTATACCTATGAATTATTAAAAGACTTTATCTTTAATCTAATAATTCCTTTATACACATCAAAATCGCCTTCACATTACAATCAAAACAATTTAACTCAATAATTTCTTTACACACATCAAAATTATCAACAATGAACATCACAACTTACCTCGATCACCCAAACGCAAAGTGATTCATGAATATTCCAATCACACTCCTCCGCCTACTGCCACAGCACCTCCCACAACTCAAAACCAGTGTCCACCAAAAAGATCCTAAGCCCTTTTTGTCTTCATTAAGAGGGGCACACCAGTCCTTTCAAACTTTTTATGAGGTGCAGGAGGAAGTACAGGAAGCAATTGCCTATAATTTTTTATTGATATATGGGTGCAAAAGAAATTATCGGAGATCCAAAAAAATAGATATAGTTCAATGTTTTGTAAACTTAAGATAAAATCAAACATAAATCTATAATATGTCCAAACTAAATTACTTTTAAATAGTTCTTTTCTAAATAGTTTCTTTAATAAGATTGAGAAAAGATTTCAAATGTCAAACCAAACAAACATTTTCGTAGGACCAACACGAATATTTATATAACTTACAACATAGACCTTACATTTTAAAAAACGCTTTCCACGACATCTGTTTGTTTGAAGATTCGCGCGTAAGTAAATTCAGTTCGAAGTTTCTTAATTTGTCCAATCAAAAGCAGTTTCACTAAGCATGTCCTGCAAAACAATCTAAAAGGCTACTTTTCAACTAGATAGCAAGCTTGTCATGAAACAGAATTAAGAGATTTTGTCTTTTTTTTTTATTTTCTCCATAAATTATTTGTACAGAAAAACATAATGGGCAAACTCACGTCCATTAACTATATTGCTTAATGCGAACACTAACTTTTAAGCTAAAGATAAGGTATGCCACAGAATTCACATACTACATACAATCCAGGTTTTTGAATGAGTAAAAATGAAGACAGATTATAAATAAAGGATCATATAACATTAAACATATCTTAAGACTATAAATGGTCAGCTTTAATACAATTTGAACTACAAACTATCAGAAACAAGATCTTGCTCTTGCTATTAAGTTAGATTATCTCCGTGAAAGATGGTGAAAGATGGCATGCAGTGGTTGGTAGGGGCTAATGACCACCCTGCACAGCTTCTGTCTCTCCATTCTGTTGTGCGTCATTACCCACATGCTGATCATTCCTGCCAGACCTATGATCATCATTAGCAGGTAGTTCCCCAAGTCTTTCCTGTAAATAAAAAATATGGTCAGTCTTCCCACAAATCTTCAAACGTCAAAGGATGATAGGAGAGTGATGCAGGTTTAGTTATAACACTCATTAGGCCTATCTATATTTTTCACTAAATAATTTTCAAATATGTAATTTATCACTCTGCATCTATCATTTGCTAAGTTAGGTAAATTGGTGTCATGGTACTGCCATTACCTTGAGAGCAGCGTTTTCGGAGAGTAGCTGCTCATAATCACTCCTGATTCGACTTACTTCGGACCGAAGAGAGGCATTTTCTTCCTTCAAAGCCTCAGCACGCTGAGCTAACTCATCACACTCAGCCTTTAGAAAAAGCTCACGCAGGTGTTAGGATATGTAATTTATGATCAATCAACCAAAGAAGAAATGTACTCTCCATTACCTGCTTACGCAACCTGGATCTGCGAGCAGACTCCCTGTTAGACTGCTTTCGCCTTTGCCTTTTAAGCTCTCTTTCATCCTGAAAGTTAAAAATAAAATAATTGAAGAAACTAATAAAGCAACAATAGAACTTCAAAATCAGGTCTCTCACCAAACATTAAAATCAGTATTGTTGCAAGCTTTTACAAAGACAACCCAAAATATGTGTGTATTCCTCCAGGAGAAAGTCTCAAAAGGCAATGACAGTTCAGCCATTAAACTATATTTACATGTTTATTCTCTATATGAAAAAAAAGATTACAGAGGAAGAACAAAAAATAACAAAGTTTGAGAAGAAGATACAACAATTATACATGCCTGAAAACTCAAGTGAAGATAGGAAGAGGTGCAACAACACTTATGTTGCAGGGGAAAAAACAATGTAGTCAAACTCGAGATAAATTGTAACTCAAGGACCATAACTCAGACTCGTAAGAGATACAAATATAAGAAAATTTTGTTCATGCATTAAAAATAATATAGACAATAAAAATAACTAATAAGTCTTGAGTAGTAAGATCCAATACACAGCTAAGAATAGTTTCACAATTCAAAAAATAACTAATAAATTCATAGATGCTTAATACATGCACCAACAACTATGGTCGTGTCTGCTGCAATGCTGACAACAGTGAAGCTAGTGTCGGTGGGCTGCATTAGTACTTCTCTGGTCGTCAATGACGACAGCGATAGTTGTTTGACAGCAACAGTAGCGTCAGTATCAGGGGTGTGCACTCACCGTCATCAGTAGTAGTCTCCTTTGTTTCGTTTCTGATTTGCGAAAGGTGGAAACCGTAGTAGAAGAAAAGGGAAGTTGGGCTTTGTTTTGGGGCTGGGTCATTGAGCCAACAAATGGTCAAACCCAGTTACAAAAAACAGAAAGGATCAACACAGCACATGATCCTGCGATTTGACTAGAAACCTTGCAATCTGCAGCGATCCAGACCTCACCTGATCATTGTCAGCTTGTAACGTCCCTATACTCGCAGTATCATGAGTATGCGAGTTTACTTGCATCACGAAAAATCAATTTAGCTATGTTCATCATTACTTAAAAATGCAGTGGCTCTATGCCCCCTTATGGGACTGCTGCCAACACTAAATATCAAACAAAACTTCACAGTTGGAGAAAAATTCACATCTTTCCGAGCCCCAAGAAAACACACCAACGGACAGCCTTCTACCTGATTCTTCAGTACCCGTTTTGACAAGTTAAGAAGGTGCAACCTAACCATGTCAAACTATTAAGTAAGGAAATGGGCTGCTTTTTTTATATTGAGGGCGTTAACATTAGTGGTGATTACTTGGAATTCTAGCAGATTGCCAGAGGTTGGACCATAAAGCGATAGCAAGACAACACTATCGGCTTTCTGCTGATTGGAAGATTGGTTTTGAGAAGAGATCTCAGACTCTCGAAAACCCAAGGGGAACGTTTTTAATCATTCTATAATTTTGAACCAGTACCAGTCAAAACAGATAACAACACCATAGGAGCCTAAGGTAAAACCAAAGTAAAAATCTTAGTGAAAAGGTCTATATCTTCTCTAAATGATCAAATGAACCTCATAGCCTGTAAAGAGACAATAGTGCATCTCCTTGCTACCAGACTTCTTGAGACAAAAGGATTTAGCAAAGGGTTTAAAAAATAAGCTTTAATAATGCCCCCTACATGTTGATAAATTGCCTTAATGAAGTATTCAGGTAAGCAGACAAGTGTTAATGATGCCAAATTTGCATCTACTGAGTGAAGAATCGGTCGTCTGTAGCAGCAGATTAAGTAATCCAAAACAAGCTAATGAGTAATCTGGTTTTGCTAGGAATTAACAACTACCTACTACAATACAAAAGAAACATGATTTTAGTAAATGCTTCATTGACAAAAACATAATCACTAAAAGAAAGAACCTTTGGTCTTTGACTAGGTATCCCCACAGACATAACTAAAAGACTAACCCTCTCAACTCAACCTATGTGGTGGTTGGAACAAAACAATCTTTAGGAGCCAAAACATGTACATACCAAAGTGTTTGTAGCAGATTAAAACCCAAGTACCAACGTGTATAATCAAATGAATAAATTTACTTATTAATGAGGAAATAATAAGCATATGGCCTTCACTTCATCCACTAACAGATTCTCAGCTTCAAAGGTGATAAAAAGAACGTTAAAAATAGAGCACAATGTGTTGGATTGGATATTCTGAAAATGCAAGTTTAGATTTAACTCAAATCTAACCAGTTTCCACCCACTTATAAACTTCATTTTAGTCATATGTCTAAACAATGTGAATTCCAATACACCCCTCACATACTAAGGATTAGACATCTCAAGCATGAAACTAAATAGTTGCAATTGGTTTAACAGTTGATTGATAGTGGTCCAGTACTAACTTTGAATGACTATTATATATCATGTTACTTTAACAGCACATGCCCTTATCAAGCTTAATACTAATTAGCACATAGCTAGATAGCTACAAATACCAAATTCTTACCAATTTTTCACCTTATAACTCAAGATCATATTCTATTTCACAACATCTCCTTTTCGTTCTGCAAATTATAGCAGTTGATGACAGATAGTAATGTGGGGCGGCCACTTCCAGAAAACACGATAGTGGGATGGTAGAGTGACAACTATTATACTTACTTATTCTTTATTCCTATTTTGAAATTTTTTAACATATACACATAATATACATGCATATATATACACACACACATATGTGTGTGTACATACAGAATTTTTTAGACTTTCGCATCTGTATAATACAAATTTATATCACTTTAGAATTTTTTTTGCTATTATTATCTAATTTATCATATTGTATATTATGTTTACCACTACTGGTATTTAACTTGCTATATTATATCACACATAAATTTTTATTAGGTTTATTGTTATAATTTAGTTTATTACATTATAGAGTATGCTTTAAACAGTTTTTCATGTTTTATAATACTATTATATTTTTTATTATTATTGTTATTATTTAGTTTTGTTATATTATATATTATACTTTATTTTGAATAATATTACACTTATTATTCAGTTTATTATAGTTATGTCACGTTTTACATACAAAAACAAAAAAAGTTGTTGGACACAGGCCGCCAATTCAAAACAGACAAGAGATAGAAAGAACACCGAAAGCCTAATTCTGACCCAACCCATCAGCTGCTATTAGCTAGAGCAGCCTCAAACAAGCAAGAGAATGCAACAGCAAAGTTTGCAGTGCCCAACAACAGCAAAGGTTGCAAACCCATGTCCAACAACGGCATTGAGAGTGCAAACAGAGGAACAGTGGTGAGGCCTGAAATTTTGTATGAATTACCCTGTGAATGGCACAGCAACAGCCATGACATCCATGTGCTTTATGACGAGTGCCTTGGGAGCAGCAAGGGGCTGCTCCACTCCACCACCCTGTAATTGCAATGCAATTGCTCACAATGACTACTATGCTGCAAATAGTGACCATTTTCATTATGTAGTTTAAGCCTACAAACCCCCAGAATACGCTAAAAGCTATAAGATTCTCAGCATATCTCACAGCCTGAGAATAAGTGTCATGAACTTCCCAAGTAGGACATTAAAATATGTTATCAAGGTAACAAACATCATATCATCAGTCTTTAGTCAAAAGTAACCTGAAGCCAGAGTTGTGATTGAACACTATCCCGTGATCCAGCAACTGCAGTAGATGGAACCTTTCTGGCAAGAGCAGGAATGTTGGAAGGAGCCGGTGTACCCCAATAATCCATTCCTATATTTAAGTTTGTTGTGGGACCAGGAACAGCCCCAGGAGCACCACCTGCAGAGATAGGTATGATAGGCACTGTTTGATTAACCACAGTAGGAGGCGCACTTAAGCCCCCATTTTGAGGAGTATATGCCGAAGTGCCATTTTGAGATGGCTCATCTGTAATTCAATAGGAAAGGTACAATTCAGCTGACGCATGCAAATATTATAGGTCAACATATGGCAATACACCAGAAAGTCATAAACTATATTGAAACATAAGAAAGTAAGGATGCCAAACCTTCAAAGGAATCCTGTCTGCCCCCTGATTTCAATTGAGAGTCCTATGACAAAAAAAAGAATAAATACTAAAACACCAATCATAATAATAATTACCTAAAACAGAATTTATTTAGGTATCATTCAGAAAAATAGTCAATTGTGCCCCCACAAACAGGAGCAGCATGAGCTATGCGACCAACACCCAAGTCATACTCTTCACAGAATCTCTAATGTCTAAACATGGTTGACATTTATAAATTATGTATATAATGTATCTGACAGATAGACCTCAAGAAATAAAATTGAACATCCATTAATAGATCACGGCTTATGCATTTTCACAACAAAAGACTTGTAGAGAGCCTGGTAATAATTTGTTGTTTTAAAACAATAACCTTATCCCCTTTAATAATATCCTCCTATATCCTTGGTCTCCCAACTCCAACTCCA
>Ga0099824_1006959_pt1 | contig 15253 bp, 3 predicted proteins | sample SiratrowhiteBW_FD_76837 | JGI IMG/M metagenome (GOLD analysis project Ga0099824, IMG submission 76837) | Root nodule microbial communities of legume samples collected from California, USA - Siratro white BW | ecosystem: Host-associated > Plants > Roots > Nodule | place: USA: California...
ACACTCTTTCTCTCCTCTAATACCTCCCCTCCCACTCTCCTGCCAGCTCACCTTTTCTAACTAACTCCTACTTTGTTGTCCACCTTTTCCTCTACGTGAGTATACTCTCCATATTTTGGGCCTGCATTGGGCTTTCAATGGGCTCTGTTGTAAGCAATCTATCACTGCCTCCCACAGGAAGAATAGCCTTGTCCTCAAGGCTAAGTTGAGGAAATTGATTGTATAAATCAGTCTCATCCTCCCATGTTGCATCTTCAACAGTACTTCCTTTCCACTGTAAGTTGCTTCTTAATGTGTGCTCCCTTTACCAATTCCCTGCTAGCGAACACTTTCTCTGGAATAATAACTACACCAATGATTTCATCTTTAAGGCTCACTCAAGATGGTACTATTGCTTACCAAGATCCTAAGCCCTATTGTTCAATTGTTGGAGATCTTCAGTTTCTCACAATCACGCGTCCAAAACTTTCCTTCTCTGTAGATAAAGTTTGCCAATTCATGCATTCACTACGTTGTTGGCACTCTTCATTATGGTCTCCTTCAACTGAGTCCAAACTTGTCTATCATTGGCTTCGGCGATGCAGATAGGGCGTCTGATCTTGATGACAAAAGAGCCACCACCAATTACTGTGTATCTTGGCAAGAATTTGGTTTCTTGGGTTTCTCAAAACCAAAAAGTGGTATCACGAAGCAGCACCAAAGTTGAGTATAGGAGTATCGCGAAACTAACTGAAAAAATCTGGATTCAATCTCTTCTCACAGAGCTGGGAATTTCTCCTGCTACACCAACCATATATTCTGATAACCTCGGAGCTATTCTCATGCAGCCAATCCTGTAATGCACTCAAAATCCAAACATTTTGAATTAGACTTACACTTTCTTCGTGAAAGAGTCCAACAGAAACATCTTCATCTGGTAAATCTTCCTGCTCAATTCCAGGCTGTTGATCTTCTAACTAAACCTGTCTCGGGTGCTTCTTTTCTTAGGTTCAGGAGTAAACTTAATAAACCCACCATATATTTAAGGGGGTTGTTAAGGGAATAGGTACATTGCATGGGCCTTCTGTACAACTGCATGGCTTGGATATCTTATATATACCCCTGTGTGTCTCTTATTCGGTCATGTAGAGAAATACAGATAACTCTGATTGAGTAATAATCACTCTCTTTCTATTTTTCTCTTCACGTCTTTCTACCTTCTCTCTTATCATTACATAGCCCACTTTTTCTAGTAGGTATAAAGCAATTCTTAGGCTTACACATAACAGCTTAAGCTTTTAGGAAAGTTGATGTTGAACATGGGGTATTGGAATCTAAAACCAGGTAGTCAAAAGTTAAAGCCAACATCTTATTCTTCAATTTTCTTAAAAATTAAATTAAATATCAGGCCAAGCTCAGACAGGCCTAAGACCATGCCTTAAGCCCAATGGGCCCTTGCATGTGGTAAGCTATAGGAGGTATAAAATCATTCTTGGGAATCAATCCATACAATAATAACAACACATTATTCAAGCTAGAACTGCATTTTGTAGTGATTAAAGCATTAACGTCAACTTAGCATAAGGTTGCATATATCAAAAGCAATAGTCGCAAAGTATTTTCCTTACATAAGAGGATTATCACCTTGAACGAACAAAATTAGCACTTTCATCAGCCAACTCATCAGTTCCCATAGCAAACTGAGGTTTTTTAAAGATCTGCAGTCATGTAACAACAGAATTTATCTCCTAAAAATATAAGTTAACAGTATAAAAACTATAAAACTTCACAAATACAATAAAATTTCAACTTACAGCTTTTGGACGCAAAGCAGGGTTCCAAAGGACAAAAAGTTTCCTTGTAGATGGACTTCCATCATTCTGAAATAGCTCCAGCGTAGATAAATTTGCAAGTTCCTAGGACATAGACAATTCATGGCTTATTCAGAGTGTAGCCGTAAAGCAATGCCGAGAAGAATAACAAATAACCTTATAAATCTAAAAAAAATACGAAGTAAAACATGCATGCAATAGAAAAAGTCGGGTCCATGTGACTGAAAACATGCTAAAGAAATATGTAAAACCAAGTGTACAAAAAATGTAACTAATTCCAAGAATTATGTACCATAGAATGCTCCCGAGGATTTGCAGAAGTTGCTGTAGAAAAAACAAAAGAAGGAACAGATCCATATACTGCAAGTAGAAGCAAATTGTTGATTCACACTTCCATTTAAAACTTAAATACACAAAATTATATGGAATTATTTCGTGAAGCTCCAAACCATGTGAACAGAGTCGTTTTAACCTCCTCAAGATAAGGGCAGTGTGACTTCCAAATGCTCCCTTGTAAGTATGAGTTTCATCAATTACCACAAACCTAATTGATTAAGATAGAATAAACCTCAACACAATAACAATTCATTCAGAAATATTCCATATAAATACCAAATCAGTATGGTTGATCATATACTCCATATACCTTAGGTTTGATAAAATCCGACTAAACTGCTGATGATGGGGCAAGATTGATATGTGTAACATATCTGGATTTGTGATCAACTGCATCAGTATAATACAAAATGAGGACATTTTACTGGAATCTGTTTGGTCCAGAGGGAAAATTAGTTAAGAAATTACCAATCTAGAATTATCACGGAGCCACATCCTCTCACCGTGAGAAGTATCACCATCATATATACCAATACTAAAGTCATTATCAAATCCTTTTGTCATGTGTAACAATGCTCTTAGTTGATCTTGAGCTAATGCCTGCATGATGAAATGAAATATTTCAGCTATCTAAACAACAATCCCCACAAAAAAGAAAAAGAAATATTATGATTATTTGGAGGCATTTAGACTTAAGAATTCAGAAATAAAAGAGAGATTGCAACAACCTTTGTGGGAAATATGTACAAAGCACATGAAGATGAATTCCTGGACAAAAATTCTATAACTGGTAGATTATAGCAAAGGGATTTGCCACTAGATGTCATTGTAGCCACAACAACATTTTCACCTTGAAGGGAAGCTTGTATAGACTCTGCCTAAGTAAACCTCACAGCAGAAAACATTTGACTAAGTGAGAAACTATTAGTTTGAAAACAGCACACATATTCATTTTGTACCTGGTGACTATAAAATTTGGAAACCCCAATATACTTCAGTGCAGATCTCATTTTCTCTGATAGATCAATAGGGATCTCACTGTAAATCGCTTTTCTAGCACATATGTCTTCAATGTGCACAATCTGCATTAACCAAATATTCAAAATGCAACATTCAGTACTGTTAGAGAAAAGTTCAACACCCATGATTTTGATTAAGTACTAAAAACAACAAAGCATAAAGCATGGCCATACTTCATCTATAAGACAAAAGTGCTTGTCAGCAACAGATCATATAAGATGCAAGTGTTTTGTCTGCCAGACGATATAGCACTATGCAGTCTTGTTTATATGTTTGATCAGCATTGACATGCTCAAACGATACATGTATAGTCTCAAGTTAATATCATACTTCACGAATATCTATGTTGCAGGGAATGTTCATTTCTTATGTCTAACTAAGAGGATCGACATAAAGTTGTTGTCACATCAACAATCTATGGAAAACGAGTTAAAATTGTTTTGCTTCATCAATTCCCTGACACTTGCTTTGTCAACATTCGAAAAGACTTTTCCCTCTGTACGATTCAGTTCTTTACATAGTTTCAAAAGGCACTCTAATCAAGACCTGAAAAGTTCAACCAGCTATCAGGATATTGCTTAAAGAAAAGAAGAGCATTTAATGTACGCATTGAGCGCATTTAATGCATCTTCTACGTCCAAGCTGCTCAAATGCAAGGAAGGCGTTCAAGAGAGTTTGAAGCTTCTCAATGGCCAAAAAAGGATTTCCAATGGATCTTTTCTTCCACGCCTATATAAAGATGTCTTTCAAGAAGAAAAGTAAGAGTTTGAATTGCAAAAGTGATAAATTGTTGCCAAAATCTTTTTGTGCCCTAAAATATCTTTGTAAGAACATTGTTGTGTTCATCTAACACACTAGAAGAGAGTCTTTAACACTGTAAACATCGAAAGACGCAATCCCTCTCTAGTGGGCAATCCTATGATCTTTTGATCACACTCTGGACAATTTCTTTGTCTTAGTCAGGAGTGACTTGTTGTTAAACAATACTCGATTTTAGCCAAAAGTGGCTAAGTATTAAAGAATACTTGACAGTTAGCTAGAAGCAACTACGTTCCTCCAAAACAATACTTATACAGGTTAGCCAGGAATGGCTACAAGTTGAAAGAATACTATTTACTGGAACTCAAACAGTTGCTTGAGAATTAAATATAGTCAGTGTTATCACACAAACCAACATTAAAACATATTGAGTAATTTCTTCCCTTCCTTAAATTGTTACATTGCATCTTATAACTCCTACACTAACTTAAGAAGGTGAAGTTTTCAAACTCAGTTTTTGAAAATCTTTGTCATTGCCTTTGACCAGTCCAATAAACATATCGTTTGACTGCACATCTTCAAACAATATTTACAAAACGCTTCAAAAAGTTTTTAAAACACAATTCAACATGTCTTCTTGTATTTTACCTATTTTTCACAAGCACTAGTACGAAGTGTTTGCTAGAAGGAAGTTTTCTTTTCATACCCCAAAATCATGATTCATAAGAATCATGAATCCTGAGAATTAAGATTCCTAGGAATACCTACACGGCTTTTTAGAAATCAAAAGGTAATGTGTTATTTTTACCAAAATCTTTAATTTATTATCACATTAAATGCTTTAACAAAAGTAACATGGTATGCTTTTCGTGAAAGTTAGTTTCTCACCTCTCCTATAGGAATGATTGTGGGAAACTTGTCTAAAACCCATTCCCAGGACCTTTCTGTCTACTTTCCCAACATCGGATTCCTAGGAAACTAAAATCTTTCCAATTGCCAAGCAACCCCGTAGTGTAAGACATGCCTTCATATATATTCATGAGCAAAAAGGGAACATTAAATCTATCAATAAATATTATTGTTGAGTATTTGACATTGCAATTGTCATTATACAATCATGGTTTACTGAGGATATGTTATACTTTCAAAAGCCCGAAAAACTATTGCAAGAAAATAGAAAAGACCTGCCCTTCTGATCCAATTCCTTTCTTAAGATGATCAATCATCTCCACAGCCAGTAATGACTTTGTGTCCTGCCAAGCCAAGAACAAGTAGTGTAAAGCATTGCTATATGGTCTACCCTAATGTAGAATTTCAGCAATATATAATATCTTTTTCATCTATATATTTCCACATGCAATCATTTCTACCAACCATCTCTTTAAAAATCAAACCAACATTCTATTGGAAATTTCAGCTACAGACAAGCACCTCATCAACCTTTTAAATAGTAATTTTTTTTCTTTGGACCTTAAAAACAGACGTTTTATTTTCCTCTATTTATTTCTTTCATTATCTCCTTGCATCAGGTAAATTTTGGATATATGCAGAACACTAGAAGTTAAAAATAGATATGTAACATGGATGAATGCATACATGACACCCAATATGGTTTAAGTCAGATTTTGAGGTAGTTTTTCTTCTCTTTCCACGTTTTGATTTGTCTTCATTTTTGACAAAATCATCCTCCTTGACTGCTGCAAGCAACTCTTCCAAGGAAATCCCCACAGTCATCTCATCTCCAAATTCGTACTGCAAATAAGAATGCACATTTTTCAGCATCTTTAATATTACTGATGCGTTGTGCCTGATGCAGGAGCAATTTAAAAATATTCATATACATTTTTTGTTTTAGTCTGTTTTATTTTGACTATAAATTGTTTTATTCATAGTAAGTCATCACACAACTAGCATGTGACTTCTCAATAAGGCTTAGACTTGAGATTATGGGTGAATTACTTTGTACTTTTTTTTTTTTGAAAAAGTGCTTTTTTTAATAAAATAAGCAAATTTATGGTATTTTTTTTTTTTGTGTGTGTTTGTCTAATCTGCTTATTTTAAAAATAAACAGTTTTCTTTTCCTTTTATAATAAACAAATCCTATCTACTTCTTAAATAAGTGATTATTTTAAAGATTACTTGTTTCAGAAACGTTTATTTTAAGTTGAAACAACCTGAACAAATGTATTTTATCGTATAAGCCTGAGATATTGAGCTAAACAAATGTATAAGCCTGGTATAAACAATCCTAGAAATCTTTATGTATCATCTTTCGTCATCATGTTACAGTTGTAAATTGAAAGGTTTATACTCGCTAGAACCCCTCCTTTTATAGTTCCACTTGAATCTATCCTACTTCTCTTCCCAAACTCTTAGCATTTTAGTCACTGTCTTTACCATTTTTTACTGCATCAGTTCCTTCAACAAAGAAAGCCGCATGCCTTGCCTATCTAATAACTAGCATTTTTGAATTATAACCATTCTAACATAATCCTAACACAATGCCCTGTTAAAAAAGCAAACTATTTGTTAGTGTATTTGTGAATTTAGATTGGGAACAAAAATCCCACACTACTAAGTGAAATAATAGTCGAAGTTTATGCAAGTAGATGTATAGGATATAATGCAAATTCTATGATACTTGTACAATCAAAGTTTAATTTCAGGACTAAATTTTTTCTATTATAGCAGTTTACATTAAACATAATTGGGTCTACAGTGGATCATTTGTGAAGAATAATGTAACTTAAACATACCGGCAGTTGTTCAAAAGTCCAACCTAGAATTTTACGGAAAGAACTGTCCCTTCTCTTCAATGTACTGACAGTCTTTGAAACATACAACCACTTGCGCACTATTAAACAAGACATGTCAACCAAAATCGAAATAAAAAAAGAAAAAAAAAAAAAAAAAAAAAAAAAAAAAAAAAAACTATCCTGATGAAATATAAGAATATCAGTAAATATCAGCAACAAAACAACAGTCCACATCTTCAGTATACCTCTTTTAGGATTGTCTTCAACTAGATCTTCATTGCTTGTTGAATGATTAAGGACAACAATGGTATCATCAAAACTTGTCTTCTCTACATCATCCCTGAAACATACCAGCTGCAAAGGACTCAATCCACAATTTAGAGCAGGAAAGTGCAACAGACTGTAACCATTTCTTTGTTGCAGACAAAGCATAACAAAAACAATGCATTGAACACAGAATAGTTCAAGGAACAACCCTTATTTCTACAACCTCACCACAACAGAATAAAAAATAAACAACCAACTACGCAATACCACCACAAAACTAAACAAGGAGAAGCAGAATCAATTTACATGTGGACACAGAAGCGAAAGATTCTTAATGTCACCGAGGCCAATTTTAATCCCAAACTTAGCAAGCTCACTAAGCGCCTCCTCCAGCAGAATCGAGGTCAAATCTCTACGCTGCAAATAAATAAACGCGGAAAAAATGTTCACCAATGCAAACGCCTTCACCACTATCTTCAACCACGGTGGACACAAACATATAGCACCGTCACTGACACGTTTTCTCACGCCGCCGCCACCACCTCCTTTCGAACGAGCTCGTTTCAGCAACTTGCAGTGTCCGAGAGGCAGTTCCGATAAACAATTCACGGACTCCAAAACCTTCGCGAAAACCTCGCAATTGTGGTCGCCAAGAGGACCATCGCCACCGTCTCGCAAAGTGTTCAGTATTAGATGATACGGAAGCTCTATCTGCTTCTCACGACCTAACGCCCCTTCGGTTGAGGTCTCCAACGGTTTTTCTTTTCCAGACTCGGAATTAGACGCATTATTCTCAGTAGCGTCGCGTAAAAGCGATAAATCCTCCTTTATGGAGGACCACGTAGAATCCGCGAGTTCAGAGGTGGAACTTGAAGCATTGGTAGTGTGAGGAACATCGTGCTGAAGAGAGTCGGATGTTCTAGAAGGTTCCTTCTCCTTTTTGGTAAAGGGAATGAGAACGAGAAACTCGTGGCGTTGGATGGGGTAAGAGGCAATTTGAGTCCGCAATCGCAATTTTTCACCCTGAAAGAAACAATGTGTTAGTTAGTTAGTTAGTAAATGACGTTATGTCATTGGTTCTAGAAGAAGGAGAAAAATAAGAGTAGTTGTGCCTTGAAAAAGAGGTGGAAATTGGGGGAGGCGGTGGCCGGAGGAAATGAACGGCGGAGGAGAAGCTTGAGGTGGTGGAGGGTTGTGGCGGGGGTGACGGGAAGAGTGATTGATTCGCCGGTTAGGGCACGGATTTGGACTTCCTTACGGTTGCTCTCTGACATCGTCCTTCTACTCTAACAACGCGGGAAAGTGGGTCAGAAATCGCTCATCTGCTCTATATGCTGTTGTGTTTACCACGGGAAGCAAAAACTTCCACTGGAGTACGGGTAACCGGTATCCAAATTCATGTACTTTACCAATAATAATAATAATAATAATAATAGAAATAGAAATAAAGGGTTTTTCGTTGGAAAAATATGAATTTGGTGTCTAGCTACATTTAATTGTAATAATTGGTTTTAATTTTATAAATATTTTAAAATAGTTTTTTTCTCTTTAGTTCCTGATTATTGACAAGGAATTTGAAAATAGATTTGGTGTGTTTTTAAAGTGGGTTCGAATAGTGTTTTAAATATTTTCAATTTGATTTTAACTTAATATTAGTAAACACCATATTCTATGGTTTGACAATGGAAAAAAAATTATACACTAAACCTTTGTTTAAATTAAGGAGCAGAAGACAGAATGGAAAAGGAAAGAAAAAAACATAAAAAGTTGTTTGATTAAAGAAGAGTGAAGACGAAGAAAATTGAGTGCCAAAGAGTTTGAAAAGTTCTACAAAACATGTAAAATTAGTTTAATACATTTTGCAATGAATTTGTAAAAAAAAAAATCATGTAAATGGTTGTTTAAAAGAGACTTCTAATGATTTTTTTTAATTTATATTTAATGACATTAATTTTTAAGATCAACTTTGGAAAATATGTTTGTTTTATGTAATTCATCCAACATATAATCTAATATAAGAATTGGATGATGTATTTTACAGTGACCTTGTTTATAGCATTATAATCTATATATATTTTCTAATAATCATCTTTCTTGACTCTCTATTTCTTTGATTTTTTAGGGGTTGGTTTCTATAAGCAGACCTGTTGGGTAAGCTTATTCCTAAAATTAAATCAATTTGATGTTTTATTTTTCTTAAAGGTGGAACTGAATAACTCTTTTTGGGAAATAAATCATCAAGTTACTTCTTAAATTTTATTACCCCATTAGGTGAAGAGATAAGTTCGTAAAAAGTTCATAAAAAGTTACAACGCGTGTTTCCTTATAATAAAGAAAGAAAAGATAATTTTCAAATATAATTTTTTTAGTTTTTAAAAGATTTTTGAACAACTTCATTGGAAGAGGTATTATACTCTAAAATCAATTCATTCTCTCTGTTTAAGGTTGTAAACAGAGATTTTGAGTTTTTTTTTTCTCTGGCTTTCCTTATTTATTTATTTATTTTTATTTTTATTTTATCCTCTATTATTTGTTAAGGTGGGAGAGAATACAAGATTATCTTTTATTCTTTATAAGGGAAACTTATTTTATTAGTAAGACCATCATAGATAAATTGATGATCATTATCAAGTAAGATATGTCTTGTCAAAACATGTTACATAAAATTTCATTTTGATATTTTCCAAGAATTAGGTATACTTGTTGGTTGACTATTATACCTTCATCATATTTAATCCATTAAAATTTATTAGGTTTAGTAATTAAAGCTAGTTTTTTTTCTTTTTCCCAATATTGAACTACAACAATTACAACAAAAAGTAAATGAACAAATATTTTTAAAAACTTTACATTCTTTTGTAAAATATATTTTGTCTTTATGGTTATTCTACTTCACAATATTAACTTTCAAGAAGGCTTCTTACAATTACTTCACAAAGGATAATTTCTTCTTTAAACTTTATAACTTCTTTTTTACTAGGTAAAGAAGTAGATTCATCATGACTTGACCTTTATGGATATTCTACTTCATAATATTAACTTTCAAGAAACCTTCTTACAATTACTTCACAAAGGAGAATTTTTTTCTTTAAACTTTATAACTTCTTTTTTACTGGATAAAGAAGTAGATTCATCATGACCTTTAAAAATCATAAATTTTTTTGTTAGCACATTCATAACAATAATGGTAAGAATTGATGTTGCTGAAGATGAATCTTTGTCTTATTCGTGATGAGCACTTCATGTAAAAATTCTTGATTTGTGCTTAATTTTGCATTTCAGTTATTCGAAGCAGATCCAAAAATTTCCATAACTTTCTTGATCAGATTCATTTTGAACATTAGGTTTCAAAATATTTTCAAACTTGTAGAAATATAGAATGTGAATAACATTGATGAAATCTTTGATTATAAAAGCATTTAAGTGAATTTAATCCTGACCATCTAACGTTTTTGCACTTTGACTGTTTAATGTTTTTGACTGGCTCATGACTGTTTATTGCTTTTGATCTACATTTTTTTAATTTTTTTATTGTAAAAAAAATTCGTTAGGTAACACTTAATAACTTCAAGTATTTATTATAATCAAAATTATATAGATGTTTATATTTATATTATTTTTTAACAAGGTTTTAGACGTTTTAAGGTAACTAGACCTTCTAATGAGTACTAAATCGACTAATATTATAACAAAAATTACAATGAAAACAGTTTGAGAGAAACAAATTCATCAGAAAACAATTAACAACAAATTTAGAGACTGAATTTGCAACTAATTTCTTCAAGACTAATATTTGGAAAAAAAAAAAGTAGTCACCTGGTCGGTCTCTATATGCAACCTCCAATTAGTTTTTACAATCTTACAAAAGCTGGCTAACAATCTTCTTTGAAGTTTATCTCAAGTATTTTCTCTCTTTTTTTTTTATGTATTCTTTTATCTCTTGAGGTTAAGCAAAAGAGATGTTTCACTTAAACTTCCATAACATCTAATATGCTACCATGAAAAGTAAGTGTTTTTCAAAGAAATAAAGATCAATCATAACAATTCCAATTAAGAATTTGAAGAAATAAAAAAAAAACTCAGTAAATCAGATAGAAGAAAGATTATGATAAAACTTAAAAGAATTTCAAAGAAAAGACAAAGTAGAACTAAAGGTAAATTTGGAGGCTATAATACACACAGAAATTCATAATGAAAAGTTCTAGAAGTAATGAACAAAATAAAATAAAAGGGCTTCTAGTTGAATCTAAAAACACAAACAAAACACAAATGGAAAATTTAGTTTGAAATTAAAGAAGTTAAATTCTATCGTACTTACCACTAAACATAAATTTAATCTATAAGATTAACTAAATGTCAAAACTTACACAAAAAGCCTTATATTGTATTAGTTGCTTGTTTTACTTTGCCATACTTCATTATCGACCGTTTTTTTTTCTTTTTCATGTTCGTTTTTTTCTTATTTGTTTTCCTTCTTCTGTTTATGAGCTTGAATGCGGTAGAAGTGACGCAGTCTAACCCTTAAATGATTGGGAAGTGACGATGGTGAGCCTTTGCATTGACACTGTTGTGATTCTTCTTGTTGTCACCAGCGAAGACAACCAATAAATTTCTTGAACTTTTAGCATTTTATTTAAATTTTTACTTTTTTAATTATGAAACAATATATATATTGTTGTAACGTTGTGTTGGTGACATACCTTCGTGTCCGGGTCATGCTTATTAGCATATTTCACTAAAATTGAGAGATTCAAAGAAATTTTTAGTATATGAGGAACTATGATTTCATTAGTGTTTGATGACCGAAGTGATGGTTTGATTTGAAATTGCCATGATAACCACCAACCCCATTCACAAATAACAACCACTATCATCACCACAGAACACAAGAATGTTAACATAAATAACACATAACACATTGAAATCAGTTTTTCAACATTTTATAGTAGTATAACAATTGACATTTGAGCTATCGATCAAGAGTTCAAAGTGATAGTGTTGCGCTTACACTTTTCAACAACGACTTCCTTGAAGGTCTCTCATGGGTGAATCAACTCCTCGCTTCACCGTCCTAATCAAATTTAATGAACACAGCAGCAACGGTTAAACCACAGCCAAAAAGATAAAACGGTTAAACCACGTGTGAGCGTTTTGGACGCTGAACCAAACGCTGTGTTAAAGTCAGAGGACGGAAAAGAGAGCTTACGATGAAGGACTCACAAGAGGGACAATCCGAACGAGGTTGTTGAAGAGAACCGATCCAAATATTTCATGTTAATTATGAGTGTCTCTCTCAGAAAAATCCCATTTTTCTTCCAAACGCTGCCTTTCGTGTATTTTTTTTTTTTTTCTTGTATATGACCCTTCAAAGTTTTATGCTCCCATTCTACAACTATTTTTATTAATTTTTATTTAATAATTTAACTAAATAACTTAATTCAATGTTTGATTATTATATAGAATGGTTAAATGGAAGTAAGAGAGAATGTGGATGGTCAAAATAGTTTTTCCTTTTTTTTTTCTTGTGAAGATTAGAAAAACAAGACGCCAAAGTGTGATTATGGGAGAATGGAACAGAAGCCAAAACGAAATCTGCCTTGGAATAAGCGTTCGTTCTCGTTTCTACACATGAGCGCGATAATTCCATGTATTTTTAATTGATAATGCACAATCGATAGTTTTTAATTTCACATATAATCACTAGAAGCCTTCAAAAACTTAGTTTAAAAACAATAGTTACAAATTTAACAATATGCAATATTAATAAAATACGAAACAGAAAATTTAGTCTTAAATTTTTATATTACAAAGTGAATATTCTTTAAAAACGTAAAAGATAATATTCTTTTAACATGGAATCACTCTTAACTAAAATTTAAATAATTTTTTAGAAACATAATCTTGATTAACTCATTAAATATTATTTTAATGTAGTCACTCTTATTTAAAGCAAGTGGTATTCTTACAAAACTTTTTAGGGCTCATAAAATATCAACAATGTTTAGCACTTTGTAAATTAACTTTTTTTTTTCTTATTTTGTATATAAGAATTTAAGAATATAGTTTGTTGAAAATATTTTTCTAGTCATTGAGCAGCTTCAACTCATTAGAAAAAGCATTAAACAATAGTACAAACTAGATAGTCTCTTCCAAAATAGACAAAGTGTGTCAAAGATCTATCCAAACGTAACAACTTTAGCTCATTTTCTAAGATATATTTAATGTCGACAAATTTTTTTATAAATCATCTTAGACAAAGAAAGGAAATAAACATTGTCAACAACATAGAATAAATGTGAAGTACAAAGTTAGTTTTAATATGTTTTTATCAACAAAACATATTTATCAGAAAAAATAAGACTGTAAAGTATTATATCATCTATCAAACAAAACACTTGAGCCTTACATGATCTATTGTAAGTAAAATCCTTTCATCGTATAAACATAGTATAATAATGTTTGATATTTTTTTGTATAACAACACTTAATCAAAATATGAGTTGTTGGATTTTTCTCTAATAAGTGAGACCTAGTGTGATTATTAGCTTAATTAGGCTTGTGCTCATACTAGGTGTCATCATTATTTTTTTGTTCACACTTAGGATTTTTTTTTCCTGTATTCACATTGCTTATAATTGTTACAGGTTGCATAATTGTCCTATGGGGTAGGCCAGGTATACCAAATCACAATTGTAGAGTTCAATTCTTAGCAGAATAATTATTGAGAGCCAGAGGCCAGATGAGTTAAGTCACAATTACATCATGGTGCTTGGGTTGTTACGTGTTCTTAAGTAAAAAGAGTTGTGCTCTAACTATGAGTTATAACTTTTGGCCTAATGGTAAACACTAGATCCAACAATTGATATAAAAGCTAAAGTCACGAGTTTGATTCTCAGTGGAACAATTATTCAGGGAGAGATTGTTGCATGTCGCACAATTGTCCTATGGCATATGGTAGGTGGACTAAGTCACAATGTTACATGTCGCACAATTGTCCTATGACATATGGTAGGTGGACTAAGTCACAATCGCACAATTGCCCTATGGCATATGGTAGGTGGACTAAGTCACAATTAAAGAGTTTGATTCCTAATGAGACAATTCAGGGGAAGATCATTGTAGATGACATCAATTGTCGAGAGTGACGGAGACCAGGTGGGCTATGTCACAATTGCATCATAATGTGGCATATGCTAGGTGGACTAAGTCACAATTAAAGAGTTTGATTCCTAATGAGACAATTCAGGGGGAGATCATTGTAGATGACATCAATTGTGGAGAGTGACGGAGACCAGGTGGGCTATGTCACACCAGGTGGGCTATGTCACAATTGTATCATAACGTTTGGGTTATTACACTCTTAAGTATTACGCCTAGTAACTAACTTGAAAATATTTTCTTCTCTTCTTTAGCCCTATCACTAAACCATAAATAATATTTCAAGGCTCTTGCAAAATACCTGAGAGTGTTATATTCTTACTTTAATTACAATATTGGATATCTTCTTCAAGTAATTAATCTACACCATAGTTCCATATCCCTTATTCTTATTTTCACATTGTTTTCTTGAAAGGCACATTATGATTGTATGCCTTTGCCACTCTTTTATGATTATCCATGATTTTTAACTTCTCCAATACCTTTAGTGGATTAAGATCCTTTCATCTTACATCATCAAAATTCAAGAAAAGTTGATTAAAATCCTTTCATCTTACATCATCAAATTTCAAGAAAAGACTAAGACTAGAAAAAAAATGTTTAAATGTTTACGATTTGGACACATTACATCCAAATTTTCAAACAAAACAAAAAAATATATGCTAAAAGACAATAGGAAAATATATTTATATTTTTCATTTTTGTTATCTTGAAGTAGAGGTTCCTCTAATTTTAATCGAAATATATTTATTAATGAGTAGTGTATTGCTTGATCATGTTAAAAAATAATTTTCAAGAAACTCGGAAAAAAAAAATTATTGACTAAAATTATAAATTTCCTAAAATATAAGACCAAAACAATCGTTAAACTAAATAGTTTTAAATGGTATTAAAAGGTTGTTTCACTTTGTGTTAGTTTACCTATTTCCTAAACTATTGAAGCTAAGTAGTAAAGAAATGCCATTATACCCATGTTACATACTTTTAGATATTGAGTGAAGGAATAAAATAAAAGAAATGATGGACTATATATATATATATATATATATATATATATATATATATATATATATTATATATATATAAATCACAAAAAAAAGAGAGAAAAAAAAAAAAATATAGAAAGTATGGTAGTATATAAATATA
>Ga0099824_1006961_pt1 | contig 15245 bp, 9 predicted proteins | sample SiratrowhiteBW_FD_76837 | JGI IMG/M metagenome (GOLD analysis project Ga0099824, IMG submission 76837) | Root nodule microbial communities of legume samples collected from California, USA - Siratro white BW | ecosystem: Host-associated > Plants > Roots > Nodule | place: USA: California...
ATAAATAAAATTAAAATTCTTAAAAACAAACAAACTATAAATAAAAAACATTATAAATTATGATATATATATATATATATATATATATATATAAGATTGATATATCTTGTAATATTTTCTAGCTGTTATCACCTTTCTGATTTAATTCATTAACTCCAGAACATGAGACAAAAGAATGTCATAATGTCATACAAACTCTTCAAGTAACATAATTATGATTAAATAATAAATTATAAATTATTTTAACCAACAAACGGTATCTTAAGAGATTCCCTAGCTATTACCAATTTTCTTAATTAGTTCATCTGAATATCATATAAAAGAATACTAAAAAGGATAGAAAAAAAAATCCTCAATATGACAAAATTACTTCAAGTTACAAAATTTAGGAGTAAATAAGTTCAAATTACTTAAAGTAACAAGTTTACAGATAAAATAAAGTACAAGAGATAATGTATCTTCAAAGATTTCCTAACTGTTATAGTTTTCCTTGTTTACTTCATTTGCTAATATGATACAAAATAGAGCTAAGAAAGTTAAATGAAATAGGAATTCTTCAATGTAACAAAAAATTATAAGTAAAAAATACAAATTCTGCAAGTTACAACATTATGAGTAAATAAATTATAAATTATTTAAAATAACTAGATTATAGATCAAATGAAATAATGTACATCGAAAGATCATCTAGTTATTGTTACTTTCCTTAATTTAGTTCATCTGCTCCCTAACATGTTACGAAATAATGTTCAAAAAGTTAAAAAAAAATGAAAATTCTTTAAATGACAAAAAATTATCAGAAAAATAAATAAAAATTCCTCGAATTATATAAATATAAGTAAATAAACTATAAATAATTTCAAATAACAAATTTATAGGTAAAATGGAGTAAAAAAGATACATGTATCCTAATGCTATTTGTGTAAGTGTATATGCAAATATAATTGTTAAGAAATTCCTATTATATACAATCACCATCCAGATTAATAAAAAAATAAAACTTGTCATGATTTTCAGGCCAAAAATAGGAAAATTAGTCTAAACTGGTGCAAATTTATTTGCAAATTATTAGAAAGTGTATTTATAGTAAGTTGTGTTAATGGAACACGACGTTGTTTGGAAAAAAATTACGTTTTAGAAAGACAAATTTAAGGTTTATAGTTGACTTAGTTTCCAATAGGTAAAGTTGTGTGAGAGAAGCAAACCTTTGTTAAGTTTAATAATCTGTTAAATACAAAAATTTTCATCTATAGGTGACTCGACTATAGTGTTGTTAGTCTTCAAGTGAAAGTCGTGTGATTGACTTCGTGGTTTTCTTTTTTCACAAAACTCTTACATGCAAATTTTTTTTAAAAATAGAAATATGCATGATTATTGAGAAAATCAAGAAGGTAAAACATAAAGGAGATTTAAACAACAATGAGACATCAGCTAGATTCAAATAGAGAATTTACACCATTGTCAATTCAGAATCTTAAGACATTGGGTTTGTGAGTCTTCTTTTTTATACGTACCCTCGTCTGAGCAGGTCACAAAGACTTGAGCCGTGAATATTAAACAAGAATGAGACTTGAGCGAGACCCACACAAGAAATTGACATCATCTTCAACCCAAAACTTTTAAGAGATTAGGTTTCTGGTCTTCTTTTTATATATATGTCGTTCAACTTTCTCATTTCTATTTAATATAAGATTAGACTCGCACTTAGATAGTCAACAAGGATTTTAGAGAGTTAGAGAAAAAATAAATGACAAGTGAAATGATTTGGTTTAATAAAATGATAATGAATTTGAGAAGAAGGTTTATAGATATATGTGATTAATTCAATTAGATTAATGAGTAGTAGTAATTATTTTTTTACCTAAGTCAAAATTGTTATTAGTGTATATTTTAAATAAACTATTTTTAAAAAGATTAGTTGAAAAAAATGAAAAATAAATTATTTATTAAAAAATAATTATTAATGCAAAAATATATTCAATAATGGATAGTAATAATCTAAAATAATAAATAAAAATTAAACCAAATAAATAAATGGAGCAAAATATCATTTACAAATCCTACATTTTCTTTCCACTTAGTTCATAAAACTTTTGTTACAAATTTATTTAAACCACTTTTACTAAATTTGTTTAAGAATAAAAGTGGTACAACTGGATGGACCATGATTATTTTAACATTAAAATAAAAAACTTACAAATAAAAAAATTAGCTATTCAAATTTCATTTCAAAAGAAGTGTGATCTCTCTGAAGTTATATTCCTTTTTACTTTTTTCTAACTTCTCTCAAAATTTGATAAATTTGTTTATTTTTTTTTAAATTGAAGTCTATCAATTATGATATCATAAGAATTATGGTGAATAATAAAACAAGCCTATGCGACTAATTTGTTTTTTAGAGTAAGTTCCTTTCAACCCTTTCATAGTTAATTTTAAGAAATTTTGTATGTTTTAGAGAAAGTTTGTTGCATATAGCATTTTTGGAGTTAGAATGAGTCTACTGGTTTAGGATCATAAAGATATTTTTAGACCATTGATCTAGACTTTTTGTGTGCATGATCAATTTTCTTGTGAGTTTGGTGAAATTTGAACTTTTGATATAGTATTGAACAAATTGAACACATAAAATAAGTTAGTTTATTTTTAAATAAAAGTTAGTTTATTTTTAGATAATACTTTAGGTTAGTCTGGATATAAAAATGACATGATCACACTCTTTTAAATTTCTTGCAGATTGATATTTTAGTTGATTCTTTTGATTTAAATAAGTTTATCTTAGATTTGCTTTGGTTGATTGTGATTTAAATAAGTTTATCCTAATTTGGTTTAGGTTTTTTTTTTTTTTTAGTTTAAAGGATTTCACTTGAATTTATGCTTTGGATGATTTTGAAATGAAACATATTTTTAAGAGTAATTATACTTTGATAACCACACCTGGCACACACTCACCTTACAACACTCACCTTACAACCTTACGTGGCTACTGATGTGGCCAACATAAATAATGTATAAAAAACATTCCAGCGTGACAATGAAAATCATTTTTAGGGTTTACATATTTAGAATTTTATCTAGAAAGCTACTCAACATATTTCGTCAAGAGTTGAGAAAAAGTGAGTTTGAATCTCAAATCTCTTTAATCCTATGCAAATGGGTGCACTGGACTCCTATAACGATTCAAATTCTAAATTTAGATACTTAAAATCCAATCACACACAATCTCCCTATTCAAATGTGTGCACTGGACTCCTACGACGTTTCAAATTCTAAATTTAGATACTTAAAATCCAATTATGCACTTTCATAACAAAATATCTTAAATATCCTTCAAAAAATTCCATTTTATCCTTAGCAACATGTACAATTATACTACTCAGCAGTTGCCATTTTTTCTATTTTTAAATACTTAGAAGCGAGTAAATGTGTGTCAACTTGTTTGTTAGATTTTTACAATTGGGACACATTGATACAAGATGTATATAATTTCAAAAAATATGTTCAATTTTATATAGAAAGAATGAAGTTTAAACTATCTTGAACCAATTTACGTATATTTTTTTATTGTATACGTTTATCAACTGTGATGAATGTGTTTTTATGAAGATTGAATACAAATAAACTGAAGAATACATTCCCCTTGCCTTCTAACCTCTTTCTTGTCTTTCCGACAAAGGAACGATGTGAGTTGGAAGTTAAATTTTTATTGAGGCGTAATTTTTCAGTTAAGAGGACGAGGGCAGCAAAAAAATCATTATCCAAAATGATTAATCCTCTTTTTGTTAACTTTAATTCGTCCTGTGAGATTGAAGCAGTGTTAAGATATCTGTATGAATACACCAACCGCGTATTCCTTGAAGCATGAATTATCATTTTACAACTACACAGTGATATAAACATATCCTCAGTGACATTTAGAAGTGCGAATTGTTTGAAGCAGTTACAATCTTCGGTGCCAGAAAAAGACAAATGAAAAAGAAAGAGAAAGAATTATCTTTTACAAGCTCCAGCTAAAATGATCATAAATATCAACACTATGATATTCTTCTGCATAAAGCTTATTGTAACGTCGAAGATATAGCAACTAAGACGAAGAAGCAGACCCTGATGACTGGTTATGATTCTTACAATACTTGACGCTACTCTCGTCCATTTTTTCCAGCATATAGTGTCCCAAAGAGTGCGTTGCCTCCACCAAATTTTCCTTGCACAGAAACTCGTTCCCACAAACCCTTTCCACTTTCCCTGAGAAGTCATGCACAAACACATGCGTCTTCGGGTTCCCACCCTTCTTGCTCCGGGCAAGCACGCCGGCGGTGAAGATCGGCGACATTCTGCCGGGAGCGTCGGGCCAGTCACCTCTCGGACCATCCACCAATATCACATCCCAATCCACTTCATAAACGTGGTTGGGAAGATCGTTGAGCCCTAACTTGCACTCAGAAAACAGAAGATTCTGCACCGGCCTGCACTCGTTTCCCGCCTGTTCTTTGGCCGAATCTATCAGCTCCTTCATCTCGCTCCTTCTCGTCGTGTATTGCACGTCATAGGCATCGATTTCGGGGTGCTTTTCTTCGAAGTACGCGGCGTAGTACCGGTTTTCATCGATGAAAACCGTTCTTCCGTTGTGGTTGAGGGCTTTCCAGAGGAGGGTCTCTGGGGTGAGGCCAAAGACGAGGAAGTTGCATGGTGATGGGCATTTTCGAAGCACGTCCGAGATGGTTTTGAGATCTGAGTGGGACATGTGGTAGGTGTCATTGGATTTGGAGGCATAGTGGAGGAGGGTGTTGATGACGGAGGAAGGCAAAGGGTTGTTGGTGAAAGTAGATAAAGGGGTGGAAGAGGAAGTGGTGGTGGTGGATGAGGTTGTGTCTCTGGTGTAAATGAGGGTGACAAGGAAGGCCAGGGTGAAGAAAGATATGAAGGCTAGAAGCCATAAGCGGTTGGAGCTTCCTTGTTTCTGGATATATGGGTGGAGAAGGATGAATTTTGTGTTGCTGTTAGTGTTCTTCATGTTGGAGGAGATTTTGAATGAAAAATATCTCTTGCTTTGGTGCGGTAGAGCTGCAGATTCTGAGCTCTGGGGGAGAATTGGGAGAGAAGGTTTGATTTAAATTAGAACAAGGGAGAGTGTAAGCAATGTGAAGGGAAAATATTGTTGAGAGTGACCCTACAGGGACCATATCCTTGCTTTCAGGTTCTACAATTGAAAACAATGTTAATGGGAAGTTGTTTTTGTTGTGTTGAATTTGGTTTTGTTAGATTTATGTAGTTGGTGTTCTGGAATAATTAATTCCAAATATATGTGTTGTTTAAGTTGTGGAGGATGGTTTGTGCTGAAGCAAATAAGGATGAGGAATAAGGATGCTGGGGTGGTTGGACTTAAGGTGAGAGAGAAGGTGTAGCGACCCAATATCTAATTACAAACTATAAGTCGCTTTTCCTTCGTCATTTAAGCTTTGGTTTCTAAGTCACCCCTTTGGGACATTGGCAACTTATGAAAAAGTAGCAACCTCTGAAGGGGACTCAGTACCTGCTGCAACGTTTCCTCTCTTTGAGAACCTTCTTCTCATAATTTTTTTTTGTAATTGCTTGTACAACAGCGACTTCAAAGGAAAAAGAAGTGCCAGTGATAACATGATTTGGTGAAAGTGAGAATCCGAAGAAAAGAAAAAGAAAAAACGTGCACTTCTTTCTTGAAGTATTCAACTCTGCAACTACTTCTGATTTGCTGGGACTGTTCCTTCAGTTGCTGAGACTGCAAGATTAAATGTAAAGATAAAAGGAATCAACGGTCAAAGAAGACTAATTTTCTAACACTGCTTTCTTTAAAAGAGCAATTTTCTGCTCAAAAGGATGTTTAGTGACAACGATGTAGTATATGTACGCTGGTGAAAAAAGGTACTATTAGTAGCTTAAGTTGAATTAGGTCAATATATATAAATTTTTTGTAGTGTAAAAAAATCTAAAACTTAGATTTGTATGAGGTTTTATGAGATATGACGTAAAGTTTGTGTAATGTACGGTTTTACAAGATGTCATGCAAATTTTGTGTTTAAGATGAGCAATTTTATATATATAATTGATTTAATATATATGATCTAGGGGCTAATTTTCACGCTCTATACTTAACCCTTTGACAATAACTAAATCATATATATAAACTTTTTAGTTAAAATTAAATTAATTACTGTACAAATTAATTTTTTAATGGTAATCAATTTGGTTTAGTAACAACTTTTTTTAATGAAATCAAATTAGTTACGGTAGGAATTACAGTATCTATCCTGGGTTGACTGAATTAATTGTGACACAAACTATCGTCTTTAATTTACATCATAATTGGAAAGGACAATTATCGTTTTTAAGTATGTTAGGTCGAGTCTTTTGAAAATTTTAAAATTATTATTTATTAGTTTGACCAACATCACTGAATTTTTACCAACTTCACAGGTTTTTGACCGCTTTTTTAGTTCTTTAATCAGTTTTTTTAGACTGATTTTATGGTTCGTTTGAACCAGTGATATGATCTGTTTACTACTTTCTAGTCCCATAGGTCAGTTTGATATATTTTCATATAATGGATAGTTTAATTTGAGTTTTATAAAAAAATTATCGTAATTGGTTTGATTATTATTATTAAAAAGGTTAACTTGTGTCGTAGTTAACTTTATTTCAGTTAATAATTTATATCACGATGAATTTTATTACAATTAAAATGTAGTTTTTTTAAAGTATGTTGGATATAAAATTAATTATATAACTTAAATGTAGTTTTGTTGCTTATCTTGAAAATATTTTGTCCGTGTAATAAATATCGACACTAGGGAAACACAGGCGTCTTTGTTTATAATAATAATAATAAGATTAAATATCATAATAATTATTAAAATAAAAAATATTATGGAACAATCATAAAATAAATATTTGTTTGTTAATTGCAATCTATTATAGGTAAATTATATGTATATCATTATATAAAGGAGATATATATTTTTAAACATATTTAGTGTCATATTTTTATTTAAATATTTTATCCTTAAATAAAAGGGGATACATTTTGTTTGTAAATATTTTTTATGTAATCTTTAAATATAATTTGCTAACTTTTCCACTTAAAATGATGTGTGTGTATATATTTTATTAATAATTAATTATAGTTATTGATACACAACTTTACATGTGTTTCTTATAAAGGGGTTTTTTTAATGAAAGTTTGAAGATTTATTAACTTAAAAAATTGGGAGCGAATAACAAATCCAGAAAAGACTTCTTTTTTTCACCCTTGTAACTTCTTTATGCACCCTACTCTTGAAAAAGACCCATTATTGCGATCATTTTTTGGGTTGAACCCTTTTGAAACTTTCCTCATTCTGAAATTGTGTAGATTAAAATGCAATCAGACCTCACAATAAATTATGATAAATTGGTTATATAATTTATATTTGTCCTTGAACTATGTAGATTCATGAATCGAAATATCTTAGAATTGAAAGTTAGTATAAGGATCATGAATCATGTTTTATCTTTATTATATAAATTTACAAAATTCGAATTCTTTTACAGTGGAAAGAGTTTCAGATTGCTCGATTTAAACAATAATTGAATATTGACTAGTCCGTATTACAAAATATATTAATGGTTTACGGATACGTGCTATAGATAATACTTTTCTGAATTATTCATTTTGTAACATATTTTTATATATTATATTCCAATTCATTATCTTATTTCTCTATCTTTCATATTTGTTACTTCGAAATATATTTTCGGGTTTATTTTCCTAAAGTGAGAGGAAACGCTCAGTCTAAAATGTTCATCAACTCATGATAATGCAGAGTATAATATGGACGGGGATTCGATATTAGGCCTTCTGGAAAAAAACTAAGGCCCAATATTTTTATGAGGTGCATGGTAGGCTTGTTTCTGGTAATTGCTTTATGCACCATACAAATTGTAATAACTATGCAAAATTTTAAATTATCAAAATCATCCTTACCATTATTATTTGAAACTAAGGCTGCATTGTAGATCACTGAAGAGATTTTCCGCAAAGGTTGAGAGTGGTTAATGCAACAATAATGTGTTTTTGTAAAAAAATAAACACACAAAAAAAATTCATATTTATTAAGATTCAATGATATTTTAGACATTTCATTATCATTTTATAATGCAAGTCACAATTTTGTATAGTACAACAAATAACTAACCTTTTTTTATAACCCCAAAATTATGACCATATATTTTAAATGATCATTCTAGCCCTCATAACGGCGACTTGAATATTATGTATTCCAAAAATCGTCTGAACGACCAAAATAGGTTTTTTATAATAGAATTTTAATATATAAGATATTTTTTTGTAATAAAATTTAAGAATCTGTTTTTTTTTTTTTGCTGTGGAAAAAACTTTTCATAACAAACCTTTTGAAATATATGAGATGCTTTTCAAAACATTTACGAAACAAGATATTTAGGACAAACTTTTCAAAACATATGAAATACTTTACGAAATGAATTTCTATAACAAACTTTCCATTACACCCAATGTTTCTCTTTTTTTATTTTTTATTTTCTCAGAAGAGTGAATTAAGTACAACGGAGAGGAAAACATAATATTAACAGTGACTATAACTACAACGATAGTGGCTTGATGTGATAAGAGTTTTGTTTTTAATTCTTTTGTTAATGGTATGGGATGCATGTAGTAATCATGGGGTGTAGGAAGTAACAACCTTCGTGGTATAGTTGTTTCATCACTGTTTTCTGGCTTTTGCAAACGGGTTTGAATAAATGTTTCTTCATATTCTCTTCCATTTTTACTTGAAAAGAAATAACATTAAAGTGAAATAGAGAATAGAAGACCGATATTTAGGATTGAAATCGGAAATTCTTTTTATTAAATTCAATTTATTTTCATAATCAATTTTAATTTTACGTTGAAAGTGATGATTAATTCAAATTGTTTTATTTTTTTAAATATGATATTAGGAGGTAGAAGTTAGTGGCTATCTAATATGACATTAAAATTATATTAAATCCTAAATCCTAAACCTTTGTTGAACCAGTCACATGGTGTAGACACACCTTAGACCATGTAAACATGTCATTATCATATTATTTTCAAATCATATTATTAATAATAAACATGTGATAATTACGGCTAAAAAATATAATTAATAAAACAATAAGGGTTCACATGAACTTGTGTTTCTACTCTACTAAGTAAAAACTAATTACAAGCCTATAAATAATAAAATAGCTTCATGACACCAAGTATTAAAATTCTAACCCTTTATCCATTTTTATTATTTAAATTAAATTCGAACTTGAACAATAGAATATCTGGAAGATTTTCCACACGAGTGATAGATTCTCTTTGGATAGAGAATACAAAAATTATACATAATCAAAGGAAAACTAAAAAAACTTACACTAACCAAAAGACTAGGTTGATTGATCAGGATTAATCAATCCTTCGGTAACATTAAGATAATGATGTAATAAATATGATATTTATTGTCACATTAATATATATTTATTGTGATTATTTACCTACTTCAAATAGCAATATTTATTGATATTTATTGAATTTGGTGTAAAAAAGATTTAAATATTTATCTACATATTTATTGTCACATTAATCTATATTTCTTCTCACCACCGTTTAGTGACATTTATTGTATTTAATTATGTTCTGTCTCTCACAATTTCTTACTTGTATCTATAAGTCAGATCATATTAGACTGATACCATCTATTTAGGGAAAAATGATGAATATATAACTGACACAATTTATCTATTTCAGTAATTAAACTTTTTTTTTCTATTGTAAGCCATATCAAAGAAAATTATGCTATTATGAAAAAAACCTATATATATATATATATATATAACAATTTATTCTTCCTTATTTTACAATATTTAATCTATAAATTTGTTAAATATTTCTTATATATATATAAAGTAATTATTTTTCATTTCAACTTAAAATTTGCACTATTTTAATTTTATTTTGTGACAAAAAGTAATAATGTTATTCTTATAGATTAAATTTTAAGAAACAAAAAAGGAGAAACACGCATAAACTTTTAACTTACTATTTTGCTTATAAAATATTATCGACTTTTCAATTAATAAAATTAGAAGTTGGTATACTTTAAAAAAAGAATTAATTAAATTATTAAATTTATATAAATAAAAGTCTGTTTTCTAATTTTAAATATCATTTAAAAAAGAAAAAAATTCTGATTAGCCAACAATCTGTTTTAAAATCAGGTCTACTTGTGAACAAATTGAAACAGTTTGGTTTTATGTATTTTTTTGGAAAAAAATTGTTTAAACGTGAGGTATGGAAAAAGAAAAGAGAAAAAGAAAAAGGCAAGGAAAGGGCACGTGATGGCGTGTGGGGGATGATAGCGTGATTCTCACGCGTGATAAGAGAGGTTTTGAATCCCTGACGAGAGAGAATATAAAGGGAACAAATGAATCCGCGGTTTTAGATGAAATCAGGAGCGTCGGTTTCATCGTAGAGAGAAGGGATCGGTGCAGAAAACAGAGTTAGTTGAGTTCAGATTGTATTTGTACTGGAGGCAACTAGGGAGAAAGAGAGAGAGAGAGAGAGAGAGAGAGAGGGTAAGGTAAAATCAATTGTTTATAGTATTCACTCTCATTCAACAAACACCATTTTCATTTTTGCCTCTCTACTCTGCTTCTTCAGATTTTAGGAGAGGTGAATCGACACACAGAGACATGTCTGGTATCGCCCGTGGACGTCTTGCTGAGGAGCGGAAATCATGGCGGAAGAACCATCCACATGTTCGTATCGTAGCACTTCCCCCTTATATTTTTTTTCCTCTGTTTATTTCTCGTCAATTTCGTGTTCCCCTTTCGTTACAATCTATGTTTGTTTCTCTTAATTTAGGGTTTCGTTGCCAAGCCCGAGACTCTCCCTGATGGCACCGTCAATTTGATGGTCTGGCATTGCACTATTCCTGGCAAGGCTGGGGTGCGTTTTTTCTCTTTTATTGGAACTCCTTCTTCATACCCTTTCTCTGCTCTTATCTTCAATGCTAGCATGAAATATCTTTGACTCTTATCAATTTTGTACTCCGTGTTTGTAAGTAAACTATAGCGCTGGATCTTTATATCGATGGAGCACGGCTAGTAATTTCAGGTTTATACAGATTCAGTTTGCTTAACACGCTAGTGATAGTGTGCCCTCTTGGACTTTTGTGCTTGAGAGCCTTACATGTTATGGCAGGTGCTTTTCTGATTAGTTTTAATGGAATTATTGGTGGTATGGACGGCGGAAATGTGAGTTTGTGGGGCACATAGTTTGAGCATGGTAAAAAGTTCTTTGGAACTCTTATGGTCGTGTGATGCTTCAGGCCTAAGCCTTACATATAAATTTGATGGTAAAGGCACATGATAAGAACCTTGAGAGAATCGCACAACAAAATCCGGCCATCCTGGCTAGATTTTAAATTTGTAGTGACCTTATGAATCCACACTTCCATTATGGGTCCAGGGTTTTTTAAAAGTGCAGTATATAGTGCCGTCATGACAGCAATGCACTCTGCTGCATGAACATCAGAGAGACGCTCTGCTAAATTGATCACCTTAGCGAGCATTTAAGTTTGTCTTTTCACAGTTGGAATAGCTGGATTTATGGTGTGATAGCACTGCTCCCATGAGTGTTGTGCCTCTTTCTTTAGGCTATTTGATCGCCTCAACCCTTTCACCATCTTCTATCTATGCCTCCCTTCCTGGCAAACCTGTATAAGGAGCACCTAGTGGTACACTCTCAGGGTTACACAGCAAAGGAATTAGGGTTGGGGGAACTGGCCTAACGGTGACCCAAACATTTTTTGAGTGTTTTATTTGTTTTAGGCCAATGGGAACATCGATGTAAGTTCAATTTAGCTTTTTTAAGAAAGTGAAATTTGAACATAACTCAATTTCACAAAACCGACTTGATAAGATAAGATGAGGTATTATTTACTTATATATGATAAAGTGTAAATTAAGTATTGTAATAACTTTTTACTAAAGCTTCAAATTTTATGCTAGTACATTCTGCAACATTTACCTTATTTTTTATACCAGTTGCTATGAAGACTTTGATTCAATGCGTAGTCTACAAAACAAATATAATATTTTCTTTAATCATTTAAACATTGTTAAACATATAAATAATAGTCAAGAAGAATGATCATCATTAGAAAACAATGATTTCATACTTTTTAGGACTGAAAAGTAAAGAAATTTTTACTAGGATCAAAGTCGAATTCACTCATTTTATACGGAGTAAAAACATATTTAAGCATAACATTAATGTCTCTGGTTGGATGAGAACAATATACATCTATTAAAGAAGAGGGAAGGAAGGAAAATAAACGGCATCTAGGTAGCTTAATATTGACTTCTTGCATTCTTTTGCGTTTAACATTGTCTAGGTCATGGCAATTACTCAAAATATTTAACCCCTAAGAGCTATGTCATTGACTCATGCTCTGAGAATGTTTATCTTGGATTAGATTTGCATATGAATGAGAAAGACACTGTATGTCACTTGTTGCAGACTGATTGGGAGGGTGGATATTTCCCACTGACAATGCATTTCAGTGAAGATTACCCTAGCAAGCCTCCAAAGTGTAAATTCCCTCAAGGTTTCTTTCACCCTAATGTGTATCCATCTGGAACTGTTTGCTTGTCTATACTCAATGAAGATAGTGTAAGTATATCCTTCTGATAATTGCATGATTTCTTGAAGCTTGTATAATGTGATTCTACATGCTTCTGAGTGTATGTATATTTATAGAATCATTCTTTTACATTTAGGGGTGGAGACCAGCTATAACAGTGAAGCAAATTCTTGTGGGCATCCAAGACCTGCTTGACCAACCAAATCCTGCTGACCCTGCTCAGACAGAGGGTTATCATCTATTCATCCAGGTAGCTAACCTGAAAAACCCTACACTTTTTACCGGGAATTGTATGACTGTAGTTGTTGTCGAAGAGTAAAGATAGGTTGGCATAATTAATCAATGCAAAGTGGGGGTGTGGCAGTATACTTTTCTAACTTCATGAATATACAGTCCCTGCTCTATCGCTAATGATTGTTAATATACTCCCACTTCCTGTCGGATCTTGTCATTGAACATAGTGCAATATGAGAAAGGGTGAACTTCATTGCAAATTTAGTGGGTACGATAGCAACATTTATCCTTTGGGGATTATTACGCGATTGCACCATTTGGGGTCACCCCGAAGTCGACTTGGGAAATTGGGGATTGTGCTCCCTGGCTAGTTGGGTTCTCCCTTATTCTGTAAATGTAAAATCAGCCCTAATTTTTATATACATGTATACGTATATATAAATGATGTTTTGGCATTTTTCTTATAATTAATGTATATATGTATTTATATGTATTCATATAGTAACCTTTTTTTTACAACTTTTTAGTCTTTTAATTTTATATAATTATTTTACGATGTTGGAGACGGGAGCCTAAATTACCCCGAGAAAGGGACGGAAAATGGGGAGATACTACTTACCCCTTCCTCATACGGGTAACGGGTGGGGTTTCGGATTTTTGTTATGCATTCATTACCAGAGTTGAATCCTTACAAATATTTCTTTGTGCAGGATGCGACTGAGTATAAGAGAAGGGTCCGGCAGCAGGCAAAGCAATATCCACCTCTTGTCTAGTTCTATATTTGCGCACTTTAGGAAACTATTCTAGTATGTTAGTCGTTGTCATCAGTTATTTCTTGTTCTGTGTTAAAACTGTTGTGATTGTTGGCTGTCATAATATGCAGACTCCATGGTTTTAACTATTTCTGCTTACTCTCAGGTCTGGATAACGTGTTAATATATTACAATGTGAAAGTCAACCAATAATACTTGTTGGCGACACTTTCTGTGCCTGATGTTAGCTGGTACATTTCGATGTGAATGGATAAATTTACTGTCATGAATTATGTATGATATTATGATTCCTTCCCTGGTACTTTCTATTCTGCATTCGTTGTTTCTATATTGGAAATCAAACCTAGACCTATTAGCCAATTGATTTGTCACTTAACACCTGTATCCACGTCCTATGACAGTATAAATTATCACTGAAAACTTTGTATTTAAGTGATGACGAAAGATTTTTCCTCTAACAATGCGCTTTAGTGGCATGTTGTGGAAGCTTCTTGATTGACCGACGTGGGGGAGATATTCAAAAAATTGGTTATCTGTGGTTGGTGTAAGAATGACCGACGTAGTTGCACTCGTTATAATGCTAGTTATTGACAGTGTAGAGATGTATGGCTAATGTATGATGTAAATTTACTGTGATGGTACCTGAATGTGATTTGAATCTTTTAAGACGGAAATGGAGTTCTGCCCGTTTCCAAGGAATTAAATGACTTTGCATTTTCAATTACTGTATCATCACCATTTCATCATCAAGTTCACCAGGTGAATTGTGCCATTTGATATTATTGACTGCCCATTTTATCTTTAACGCGAAATGCTTATATTCTTATTACAAAAGATTAATTAACCCTTTGTATTATTGATGTCAATAGTTATTATTGATGCCGAAATGTAAGTAGAATAAGTTGGCTTCCCATTTCTACTGTGCGAATGCTGCCTCTGAGGTTATAAAGTATAGAACGGATGGCACAGGGATTTGGTTGGACTTAAACTATGAAGCTCCGATTCACGGATCTATTTTAATTTAAAAAGTGAAATGGCATTAATCACAGTGATTTGTCCAATAACGTGTTGATGCTTGAGGGGTTTTGGCATAGTTTTTATCGACGTCGGTTAAAATATCCCGGTGATCAATAAAAAAAATAATTCTAATAATTTGGATAGCATAATAACTCCAATTAACATAACAAAATATCAATTGAAAAGTAATTATTTGGAGAAGTTCTGATCCGATGAAGTTACAACTAAAATCAAACTAAGAAAACGTAAAGAGAAAAACATAAATTTATGAATATGAAAAGTTTCATATTCTTACTTATTTAAGTTTTTTGACTTTTTTTCTCATAAAACTGGTAGTCTCAAGGAATGGGAGTGGTTTCTTGAGCTTTGGAAAGTTTGATCTGTTTGAGTTCCTGAATGAGTTCCTTCATGTTGTTGTGGGAAGAGCCACCATTCTCTATAGCTCTCTTTGCACCATCGCTTAACTTCTTCGCTCTTCTCCTGAGTTCCTCACTCTCCTCGCTCATCATCACACCAA
>Ga0099824_1006962_pt1 | contig 15245 bp, 5 predicted proteins | sample SiratrowhiteBW_FD_76837 | JGI IMG/M metagenome (GOLD analysis project Ga0099824, IMG submission 76837) | Root nodule microbial communities of legume samples collected from California, USA - Siratro white BW | ecosystem: Host-associated > Plants > Roots > Nodule | place: USA: California...
CACTTGTTTCCTTTTCTATATCCACTTTCTGTCCACAAACTCTCAAACCTAACCCTACACAAACATCAAGTAATGTAAAAGAAACAACTTCAGATCCAATTTTAAAACCACAGTCTTTCTCAACAAATTTAAAACATAGCTCCTTTACAAGCATCCTCCTCATTTGCAGTTCTCTATCAATCGTGAGGAGCCAACCAAAAGGGGTGCTCTTTATGCAAGCCTTATGCTCATCACTTAAAATGTTGTTCACCTTGACCAGATATTTAGTCCTGCAACAATGGCAGACTCTTGTGCATTCCTACATATAATTAAAGCAGAGAATATAGGCATTACATGACAATATATTTCACTACAAAAATCATCTATGCAGAATACAAATCAAACCTTATTGTCTATTTCGGATCGTTTGCGAATCACAACACCGGATGATGCCATTTGTAATCCTGTAAAAACCTAAACACACATTTGTTCATCACTCGCCAAAACTTGTACTTAGGTGTCCAGTCAATCAAGTAGGGGTAACCAATCAATGACAATTTTTCAGGTTACAACATATACACACAAGAAACATACACATTCAAACATTAACAAGCGGTTACCAATGCTTTTACGAGGGGACACCATACAACAACCTTTGGCGACTCAAGCAACATCTGATCCTCAGTCGCCATGCCATGAACTCAGGTGTCCCCTCATCAATACATGAGTAACAAATGATGTTCTGTGAACTCAACCACTTAGTTTTACAAAACATCAGTTGTTACCAAAGTATTGACGAGGGGACAACTTAGTTCATGGCATGGCGACTCAACTCAGACATCTTCAACAGCTGCCAAAACAAACAGATTCAACCAATACAACCCTAAAAAACTTACAAAAGACGTTCTTTACTCCACCACGAACCAAGAAGGAAGTCGTAAATGACATAAAAGAACAAAATTTACTTCCAAACCAACACAAATCAAGCCGTAAAAGCAAAATCCTTTTCAGATCCAAAACACAACAGTAAAATGAAACCCTAATCTCAAAAAGACTTCCTTTTCCATCAAAAAATCGCATAAAAACCAAAACTTTACACGCAAATCATTCAACAAACAAAAAAAAATCATCCTTTTGCATGAGCAATCACTGAAAAGAGCAACCTTTACACGTTTAAAAACCAAAACCAACCCTAAAACGAACCTTAGCGAGAGTAGAGACCAGAAACAGTGGAGACGAGACTGAGAGAGTGAACGACACACCTTTCGAATGAGACGAGGCGGAGTGCATTAGGGCAACTGAGAGGAGGCGAATCTTTGAGAGCCAGAACACTGCGAAGAGGAGGAAGGCTGAGAGAACGACGACCGTTGAGAAGAAGATGAAGGCTGAGACAGGAAATCTGAGAGGAGTAGGTCGAATGAGAGGAGCCCGGAGTTTGAGAGAGAAAAGGTTTCTTTGAGAGATGGAGACAGAGAAGAAGACGAAGGCTGAGACCAGAAATCTGAGAGGAGGAGGTCGAATGAGAGGAGCCCAGAGTTTGAGAGAGGAAAGCTTTCTTTGAGAGATGGAGACTGAGAGGAGGAGGTCGAATGAGAGGAGCTGGGAGTTTGAGAGGCTGTGAGGCGAAAGTTTGAGAGGTTAGTTTGAGAGGCAAGTTGAGAGACCCTCTCAGCGTTAGGGCTTACTTAATTTTCCACTTCCAAAGTTGTCCCTGTCACGTAAGCCACTTTGACACAATTACCCCAGTGTCAAGTGGGGGTAATCCACCAACAGTGTCAACGTAACATTATTCCTTTGTATTTGTCTTGTTTTTCATTATCATTGTCATCCAAGTGCAACGCCCCATCTCTTGGTCTATCATGTTTGCGTCTTTATCATCCCTCTTGTTCGCATCGCACCTCCTTTGGGCCTCCACTATGCCACACCGCTTCTGCACGAAGCGGCCACACTATGCCTACTACTGTCTCCACCAAGGGCTTCCATTGCGACCTCATCTCGTCTCTACCAAGGGCCTCCACTACACCTCTTTCTCACTTTCTCACCTCGTGCGTTATATGCTTATCACCATGACTCCATTTTACCGCTCAAGGCCTTCATTGAGAGTTGCCTAACGGGCCAATGCAATGTCAAGCCCCTACTGCTTCCACATTAGTTTTTTTAATTTGTTTATTTTTTTATTTTATGTAATTAGTGTTTATTAATTGCTAAATTATATATTATACATTATACTTTTAATATTAAATTATATTGTGTTTATTGATTTAGAAATTGATTTTTTGATGGACATGTTGGTGTTGAGTTTAGGGGTGTCTGACTCGTAACAAATATTGTTATTGTTAAATTTTTGTGAAATTCGTCTTTTAAAAGTTATGATGTTTAATTTTTATTAAAATTATTCACCGAGAGAGCCTTAGTTCCCCATTTAAGATTTAATACATTAACTTGCATAGACTCCTCCAATTTTGAAACTTTCCTTTCCTTATGCTAAACTTTATGTAAAAACTAGTGGAGGTTGAACTGACACTAATTGTATTAAGTCTTGAATTGTTTGGTTGGACATTTTGAGAAGAGTAATTACTTTTTATTAGTTTAATAGTATATAACTTATAATGTAAATTTCATATATTTTAATTAATTTTGGTTCAATATATTTTTGTGTCGATCTTCAATTGCACATTTGATTGTGAAGAAATTGTTTCAACACTTTCATTTTGTGTCACCAGAAGACCAATGTGAAATACTATCAAAATTTTGTGAAATATAAGATATGGTGATTAAAGTTTATGTACTATTGAACTATTATCAAAGTGAATCTTTTTCAATGGGAAATGATTATACCTTTTATTAAAAAAGTGAGATTTACATGCATCGTATAAAACATTGAAAACGTTTTAGGTTGAGTTTAAGAGGGAGGTGAATTAAACTTTGAAAGATTTTTCTCTATTTAGACCTTTGAAAATAGTTTTCACAATTTGAGAAAGTTTAATGAATCTCGGTGCTAAAGATATAAGGTGCAGTAAAGAAATAAACTAATTCAAACCACGAATGAACCAATTTGTTTTACAGGAAGATAGAGATTTTCAAACAGCACACACAACAGATTCACAATCACACACCAGATTCACAACAACATTTTAAGCATATCAAGTTCACATAGTTTCAATAACAGTATTACATTAAGAATTGAATCACACAAAATTACATATTTGAATGATTATACAGAATACAATTTCAAGAGTCCAGTTATTCAAAGAATTCAGAACAATAGCACAAGTTCTGCAATATCACACCAATTCAAACAGAGGTTCAATTCTTTAAAAAGTCACAGATCCATAATCTTATATGTAATACAAAATTTGAAAAGAAACAATCTGTTAAGTAAGATTTCTTTGGCAATCACAACAGATTTATCATAACCAACAACGAGTTCAAGTTATAAGGAACAATTCAATATCCAACAGAGAACTTAAACCAGTTTTATCAAGATTACCAGAAATTAATTCAATCTTTCAATTAAACACAATGTGCAGTGCAAGAAAAATACAAAATTGAAAGAGAAGGGTCAAGAACAATAGAACACAGTCAATTATACTGGTTTACCCTTCCTTAAGGGCCACGTCCAGTTTCCTTTGCCCCTCAACCAAAGAAAATTTCAGTAACTTTAATCAATTGTTTACACACAAACAATTACACAATTCTTACTCCCCGTAAGAATCAAACACCCACTGAAATGAGCACCTACTCCCTATAGTCCCCACTCAAATCAGCAATCACACACAGGCTAAAACCTATAGCCTACAACAATACACAGTTTCAAAAGTTTCACAGATTTGTAACCAATTTACACAAATCTTGATACAGAAAGGGATCAAGAATGGTAAAGAAAAGAAAAACTCCCTAATTGGGCCACAGAAGAGGCCTTTGCACAGTGTTGAAGAACTCCAATAGCACAAAATGAGTCAAACGTTACTCTTCAACAAAAAGCCTCAATTGATTTTTCTCAAGAACTCTCAATTTCACAAAAGTGTTTTTCACTGGTTTTTCTACTGTAATGATTCTCTATTTTCGTATCTGTGTTATGGCACATTTTAGAAGCCTCACTGTTTTAATAGAAGAAAAGGCATCAATTCAATTTTTTTTTAAAAAACCGTTAATTCAATTCTGCCAGGCATCAAATAACTCGATTTCATGAAAACGGGGATTGCTTTATTGAGCCCAGTGCAGTATTTAAAAACTAGTTTAATCCAAAACTTGGCTAACTTTTTTAGTTTAAAATTTTTAAACTCTTTTAGACCTTTGTGCTGTTGGATTTCTCCTTGACTATGCATAGGTTCTTTGCCAATCAAGCCTAAACCCACTCACACCAGGCCAAGACCTAAACCACATCCAATTGCTTGCTTGTTTTACCTTGTTGGACATGTCTTGTATGGCTTCATCAAATCATTAGTCTTGTGAAAGTACTAACAAACATAATGCCAATAACGTACACACAAAATGTATATATGGATCGAAGTTGGATTAATTCCCCATGTTTAAGTGATGTTTACAAGAGAGGTGTGGAAGAATTTAAACAGTTTGCACAACGTAATGCTAGTAATAGTGACAATGGCTTAAGGATAAGGTGTCCTTATGCAAATTGTTTGAATGGTAGGACATTGTCTGCTTTTTGAAATTAGACAACATCTCTTATGTGATGAATTTCCGAGAAATTATACTACGTGGATGAGACATGATGAGTTGTTACACTTGCCAAGTGTGCAAAACTAATGAGTTTGTTGATTTGACAATGGACAACAAACTAGAAGACAAGATTCGTGATGTTGTAGACAAATCCTTTGCTAAAGTGATGTATGAAAATATGTCTACTAATGTAGAGAATTTGTTATCATGGTTCAATTAAATTCATACAATTATAAGTAGAGTTAAGGTTGATGAATTTGAAGACAATGAATGGATGAACTATAAAAGCTTCACATAATTCCTTTAGTTATTAAAGGAAAGGCTTCCAAAAGGGAATACATTATCTAATTAAAATTATGAGACAAAGAAAATACATTGTTTGATGGTTATGGAATATAGAAAGATACATTTATGTCCTAATAAATGTATTTTATAGAGGAAAAGGCTTGAAGAATTACAAAAATTTCCCAAATATGGATTGTCATGTTTAAGGTCAAAGATGGTCAATAGGAGAATACGTTGAGGTCGTAAAGGATGCTCCTCTTGCGAAAGCAGTTTGGTTTATTCCAATAATTCCAAGGGTTAAGCATATATTTGCCAATCCAAATGATACTAAAAATCTTAGGTGGCATGTACATGATAGAACATGTAGAACTTCTCAAAATCAATTATTTCTCTCATAACAAAGAAAAAATGTTGAGTTTAAAATTATTTTAATTTCTTATAACACGTTTTAATCAATTAATTTAGTATTGTAATTAATTGTTATGGATTTAATAGATTAAAATAGAAGTAAAATTCACACTTTAAAATTGAAATTATTTTGAACAAGTTGTTCAAGCATTTAAACAATACAAAACAAAAAGGAAATGCAAGTAAAGAAAACACCATTCATCATTAAATTGTGCATTATTCTCAACATTAAGCTTCTTCAGCTTTCTCTCTATACTTTGAAGACCTAGATCAATATTCTCCAAATTATCATTGTGCTCTTTGTCTTTGCTCAACCAATAGTAGTAAACCTTGTCTAGCTTGACAACTAAGGTTTGTTCAAATAGAGAGAGTGGTTTCTTATTCTTTCATGAGATGGAGCTTCCTTAACTTGCACAGGATCATTTTGCTCCTATGGTAAAAGCGTTTGAACACCCATTTTCATTCTTTTTGAACAATTACATCTTATGAAGTGAGATTTCCCCAACCTTATTTGAGTGGTGTATTACAATTGCAATTTTCCCTTCAAAATTAACTCCATAATGTTGAAATACTCTTGAAGGAACACTGCAAAAGAAAGGTGGTAAACATGAGATCTTTTTTTCCTTTAGTATAGATGAGAAGCATTCATCTTTCAATAGATGAGCATGGTTGCTGCCTCTTGAAGCCAAAACTAAGCTATAACAAAGGCTAGAAACCTCTCATCCATCTTTACTCCCTCAGTCTTGAAATGCCTGAAATTTGTGCCTTGAATAACAATTGGGCCCCTCAAAAATCGAGATACACATTGATTTTATTGAAATTTTCAAGTCCAAATGAAAAAACTTCACCTTATAATTTTAATTCACCAACATTTGACAAAATATACCCATCAATTATAATTTTAGCACCCTTAACTTTGGAGAACAAAACTCTCCCTACACAAGAGAGTTCGGAATGGAAGACTCTTAACAAATCAAGGTAATATTTTCCCTACATCTTAACAAAGGACTTTAGACATTTGCTTCTCAATAACTCCTGAAATGTAAAGCTCTCACTACTAAAAAATTCTAGAAATAGAAACTTGTGGATTGGTCTTCTTTCACTCCTGAACCACCTATACACTTCCCTTGATTCTTCATCACCGAACCATCTTTCAATGCAAGCTAAAAGAGGGAAGAGCCTTTTCTTTCTTTATGGCAGATCCTTTTACTCTCTTGGTAAGTCATTTTACTCTTCCTCAATGTTGTTGGATGAACTTAAAGAAGATGGATTGTCCTCCCATTCCATATATGACTTCTTAAAAACCTTTTTACTTTTCTTTTATCATCAAGAGGGTTAACATCTAATAAAGTGCATTTAGATTTTATATGAGAAGGCTTACCACATTCATAGCATGTTATACCATTGGACATATAATACTTTTTGTCCATCTGTTGTTGTTGCTTCTTGTTCCAGTTTTTTTTCTGAAGAACTTTGAAAACTTTTTCACTAACAGAACTATATTCTCATTATATGAATTTGCAACAACTTTTCTTAAATCATTTTTTTGTTGTTTTCTTCATTTTCTTCTTTCTTGAGTCTTTCCAAGTCAAGTTTATGTTCCCTTAACTTTCCAAACAGGATTGTCATATGCATCATTGTAAGGTCTCTTGATTCATATATTTTTGTGACTTTGGGTTGGTCATAATGTTTTTTTTATGATATTTTTTAGTTAATTGTTATAACGGAATCAATTTTTTGGTTAATTGTAATGTAATCAATTCTTCCTAAGCTTGAAACCTACTAAATCCCATGTTTTTATCTTGTTTTATAAATAATCTATTTCATGTTATAAATATCTGGTTACTTGAGTTTTTAATCAAATTTTACTCTAAATCTCATTTATCTTCTCTAATAATTGAACAGGAGGCAATTGAGTCAAGCACAGGATTGAAGCCCATAAAGAGAGAGATAAAAGATAAAAATTCAAGCAGTCCAACTGTACTCGATGCCATTGGAGTTGGCCAGGCACTAATCAAACCGGAGAGCAAAAGACTAGAAATGTGTTCGATGCCACACATGTTGCTCCCGATGCTAGTTGGACTAAGAATTGTAACAGACTTCAGTTGCATCTAACAATGTTGAAGTTGGGCCAAGCACGGATGTTGCAAGTCATAATCAATATAAAGGATTCTCTGCATCAAGGTTAGACACTTCCAATACTCTCCACTCAATCTGGGAGTCAGAAAAAGATGTAGCCTTGGGATGACAACTAGGGTTTAGAGGGTTCTAGGAAACTAAGAACACGTCAGAAAAATTACCCAACCCATGATCTAGAATTAGTTGTCATTGTTTTTGCACTTAAAATATGGAGACATTATGTGTATGAAGGTAAGGTTTTTAGTGATTACAAGAGTCTCAAGTACTTGTTTTATCAAAAGGAGTTAAATATGAGATAAAGGAGATGGATGAAATTTTTGAAAGATTATGATTTTGAATTACATTGCCATCTAGAAAAGACAAATGTAATAGTGGACACTTTAAGTAGAAAATCCTTACATGTATCCTGTGCTAGAGAAATTTAGGGATATAAAATTGATAGTCACATTAAGTCGTGATAGGATGAAATTGAACTCGATTCAGATTACCAGTGACTTAAAAAGATAAATACATGATGCTTAGGAAAGTGATGAATTTCTTCAAAATAAAAAGAAAGTGGTAGAACAAAGTAAAGGAGGAAATTTTAGCATAAATAGGGAACACATTTTGACATGCAATGATAGGTTATGTGTACCCAATGATGAAGGGATAAAAAAGATTACATAATTGTATACTAAGAGAAATTATAAGATTGCATGAAATTTCATCTAGCATTTTGTCTTATAGGGACCCTAGATTTAGTTCTAAATTCTAGAGAATGTTATATCAAGCTCTAGGGACTAAGCTTTATCTTAGTTCAACTTATCATCTTCAAATAGATGGACAATAAAAAAGAACCACTTAATTTTTTGAGGATTTACTAAGAGCCCGTGTATTTGAGTATTCTAGTAATGGGATTGATACTTGCCATTGATCAAATTTATTTATTTTTTTGTTTCATAGGTCTCAAATTTCCTTAACCCTATTTGATGAACACAAATGGGAAGAAGAAGTGTGTCTTGTTGCTTTTGTGTCGTGGTGTTTGTTGTTGTTCGGATTTAGTTGTTGTTGTATTTTGTTGTTGTTGTTGTTCTTCTTATTATTTTGTCCAAGTTTGTATTCATGTTAATGTTGGCTATGTAATCATGTTGATGTTGGCTATGTAATGGTACTTATCTTAATGAAATGATGTTATGTGTCATATTAAATTGTTTCACTATGCTTTGAATACTGTCTTATATAATTCTGGGGAGTATATAATTACGGAGGATTAAATTTTTTGCATAATTTGATATATACCTTATTTGAAAGAAAAATTAATCTATTGAATATTTTGATTCAATTGATTGATATTATAATGCTTGCATTGAATGCAAATATCAATTAGTTTATTTCTGATTTCAACCTAAGTGAAATTCTGTCATACTCTTCTAGTTGAGATTTTGCAGGTTTATGTGAAGTAACTCAACATACACTGGATTCCCTTCATCAAATAGGGAGAGATTGTTAATATTATTGATGACTATGTATTTCATGAAGTTAACTTTAGCCCAGACAACGAAGACTTAAAGGCTTCTTAGATTTAGTGTGTGTGTGTGCATACATCATATATCTTTTATATGAGCTCTAAAAATCATTAATGTTCTCAAAATAAAAAAGAAAACAAAATGTGTACTAAGTTATTTTTTATCAAAGATATTTTAATAATTTTTTAATAGATTGTTTTAATTAAACAACAAGCTGAAAAATTCTGACAGTAGGATTTCAATCGATTTAATTTTGTTTTTCAATCAATTATGTTTTATAACACTGTAACATATTTTAAAACTATTTTGAAAACTTATATAAAGGCTTTCGAAAACATTTTTTCAACATAGAAAACTAGTTAAATAGATTTTTGAGCCAAGAGAATAGTAAGCGAAAACAAAAGTGTTTTGATTACTAAAGAGTTTTGATTCAAGAAGAACCAAGAAAGAGATTCTTGGAGCTCATCCTTGATAATGATTGTTCTACACTGGTTTATTCATTCTAATCATTCAAGGAAGTTACTGCAATTCATTTCTCTCTACTGGTTTTGAGTTGTAATTGCACTATTGTGCTTGTATTCAATTTTTCAATTGATTAAAGGTGGTTTGAGTCTACAAGTGTATAGGGTGTACTCTTCTAGGGTGCAATAGTGTTTTGCACTGGTTTAGGCTTTTTTCACATGGTGTAAAAGGATTCTGCACTACAACAATGTGATCTTGTAGTGTGCAAGGTTGTGTCTTTGTTGTATTGAGTGAATAATTGTGATCTATAGTAGAATTTTTATTTGCTTGGTGGCAAAGAGACTGAATGTAGCTCTTGAGAAGAGTGAACTAGTATAAATCTTGGTGTTCTTGATCTTCTTTTCTCTTATCTTTAAATCATGAATAAATTCTGACTAATTTTTTGTATGTACATAATTTTCAATTGATTGTTTTTCTATTCAATAAACTATTTTCTTTATATTATTTTTTTGCTAGAAATCAATAACTGATTATTTCACTCCTCAAATTGATTGTGATCTGCTTTAAGAAATTTGTGGAAAATTCAATTTGTCGTTTCACGAGATTAATTGATTACATTCTTTAAGTGTTATTTTGACTTAAGAAAATTAATTGATTGTTCTTGAGATTGAATTTATTAAATTTTTAAAACAAGTATCCTAAGATTTTAAATTCATTGTTTTTAATATTTAGCCGATTATTGTGTCTTGGTGGATTTCTGAGAAAGAAAAATTCAATTGATTATTCTTTAAAGTGAATTGATTATTTTGTTGTTGTGATGTTCTAGAAGCTATTTGAACTAATTGACAAAAATCTTCCAAAGTTCAATTTACCTCTTCTTGAACTCTGTCTAACATTCTTTTCAACAATTTTTTCTAGTTGACTGAAAGGTTTAATGAATTTATTTATTTCTTTTACTGTTTTGATGCAATTTTATCCCAACACACATATATCACTTTCATATTTTTCTTCTTTGACACATGAATGTAATTAAAAATATATTAGAAATGGATGGATGTCCCAAACAACCTTAATCCCTTTACAACAACTATTTCTACATCTTTCACAAGATCAAATTGGATCATAGATGCAATAAATAACCCATTCAAGTTTAGAGGAATATATTTTTCAATATTAACTTTCACGTCACATTTGGATGACTTTTTGGTATTAGACGGTCACGTTGTTGTTACCTTTTACCTGCCACCAACTGTGCAGACCAATTCACTGACCACTTTGCCACCTCCTTAGTAGAATAAAATAGTAATATTACTATTTTAACATCCCTAAAATTTACCCTCTAAACAGTTATAATATGCAGATTAATAAATATAATATATACATATCACATTCAAAAGTATTTCAAAATTTAACACTTCTTGTAGAGCTTTTACATTTACAATATAAAAAAAAAATCATGCATAAAAAGTAGATAATGTGTTGCATCAACTCATGGAGAAGTCCTAATACTTGTCAAATCCTCTACTTACGTGTAACACACAATCATAGCAAATTTAAAAAGAAAGCAAACACCAGACAGAAGAAAAGAGTAAGCTAGAGAGTTTAAAATGTAGAATAATAAAATTTAAATCTTCTATCGTAAACAAAATACCACATTTAGGCACTCATCAATCATCTCATACATCACACTATTATTTCTATTTCTATACAATAACACATAATATACATATATTTATTCATATACCAAGACACTTGACTCTACTTCCGGAAGACTCATACATTAAATTAGACTCAGAGGTCTACACCTGTGATACTAACCCCCAATGTGAGTCATTACAATCACAACACAAAAGGTCTTTCAAACTCTCATCAATCCTCATATGACAGGGTTAATCCATATGGACTAGGGCCATTGGTTCTTTTTCACACCGTTGCATAGTCATGTAAACCTCCTTTGACTCTCACTACCTGGTAATCTTCATCAATATGATTCCAATTTACCAATAGAGTTAGGATACCTTCTTTCCACTGTGAGTTCACTAGGACACACAAACATTACTCAAATCCTTAGACACTGCACATCCTAACAACCTGGACACAAGTATCTATTTTCCTGAAGATACTATGTCTAGATCACATACCACATACTTTTTGAACTCATATTATACATCTCTACTTTCAATCATACATTCATACACTGTTCAATTTCAAGTTCAAATATCTAAAAAGAACTTCAAAATCTACAATATAAATCAATATTAACTATGACTCAAAAAATCAATCATTTATCTTAATTCCACAAAAAACATTACAAATGAAGCAAAAAATTAAAACTTGGGAAAAAAAAGTTTTAGCTTGAGCGAGAATATTTTAGTCTAAGCGAGAATCCTCTCACTTGAGCAAAAATTCACCTGAGAGTAGGTCCAATTCCAATCCAATATACAAATTTATCCAAGAATTTCTTCCATTTCAAAATCTATCATATAATCAATTTAACAACCTTTAATGTTTACATGTTTTCAAAATCAATTCTAGAACATAACCATCCCATTTTCATTTCTTTTGTCCACTTACTATCTACACTCAATTACATTTTTCTATTTAATAACTATCAACATTAAATCTCAAGTACTAAAACTACATCAAGCATATTGAAACATTTCAATACTCTTATCAAAACCATATTAAATTCATTTCATCTATCAAAACTAAATTCATAGATCTTTTACACTACCACATTCAATAATCATTCCACTACTCAAAATAAGCCTATCAATCACACATCAATTCACACAATCAAGTTCATTCAGTATTCAACAACCAGTCAAACTTGAGCACTCATCATCAATCATTTATACATATTCAAGTCATCTATTCTAGAATTCTATTTGAAGTTATTAAGTTACTAATACAAAGCATTGAACTAACTTTCTTTATTTCACTTCAAGTATAACACTTTCCATGATTGCTCTTAATCAAAGGATTTTGAACCATCTAATCCCATGATTGCTCTTAATCAAAGGATTTTTTTTATACAAAGTCTCATTTGGAAGTGGTAAGATGTTGCAATATATATGCATTAAAGTACGTTATAAACTTTGATTTTAAATCATCTACCCATATAATTTGTTAAAGAATTATTTTAGGCAGAATTTAATATGGAAAATACTCAAGACAGAATTTAATATGGAAAATACTCATGTAAAATCTATTAGAAGTTGCAGTTTTGAGTACTAAAAGCTTAAAAATCTTCCTTCCATCTAATATTCGATATGAATTAAATCTTTAAATTTTTTAAAATTAAAAAATTAAAAGCAGTTAGTGATATTCTTAATATATTCAAGAAACAATCTCAAAACTTTATATATATATATATATATATAAAATCTTTACTTTTTATTTACAAATTTTTAGCCCACAACTTTACTAAATAGATCAAAATCAATTTAAGTTGTGGATGGCCCCTCGTTTAGGCTACGTCGAGTCCAATAAATGTTTTCTGCATTTCAACAATACCAATGATTTTATTGATTTGGGAATGCTCATGGAGAAATTGACGAATTCCTTTTTTCTTGTTAAAACTGTTGGCATACTAACATGTACAGGGAGATTTTACAAATTATAGTAGCTGCATTTTTCTGAATTCCTTTTTTTTTTAACAAGTTATATTTGCCTAATCTTAACGTGCAAGTTTTGAAGCCTATCAAGCATTTGATTTTTAGTTGTACAAGAATTTGTTCACAAGAATTGGTTAGTCCAATAATTGGTCCAAAGTTACTTTAATCATCAAATTTCAAAATTGAAAACAAACCGATATGATTGTATGACCTTTTCACTATTCACCAAGGAGAAGAAATACGAGTTGATTGGGCAACCTCTTGGCCCAAATAAATAAATAAAATGTTAAAAACAATAATTTCCAAGCTCTTTCAAAAGGTCATGAAACCCTTGAGGAAGAAAACAATCAATGCAGTCAAATGATCACTCAATGTGATTGAAAAATACAAATCACATATATGCTATGCTATATCATAGTGGGATACTAACCTTGCCTATACATTTCCATTTCCTTTCCTTATTCATCTCTTGCTATTATCCCAGGAACTAGATTACCTAGCTTTGGTTGCTTTTAAAAATCAATGATAGAAATATAGAGAAGTTTTTTTACCAATACTTTTTGAGCGTGTTTCAAAAGATATAATGGCACATACTCTTTTTTTCTCTTTAAATTTTTATAAACCCTAAGTACTTTGGTTTAAAAATTGATAAATGGAAGGTTTTTTTTTTTTTGCACTTTTATATTTTATTTATTTATTTTTATTTCTTATCTGAATTCCTATATTGTCAACAGTATTCTTCCTATTGAATCTTAGAATTTAGATACGTGTACTTTGATGTAGAGAGATATGTGATGAATTATTGTATGTTTGTGTGATGATAATGGAGGTAGGTGTAGCTACATGTGTGTTGGTGATTGCATTGAGGGTCACATGTGTTTCCCACCATGCAGACAAGGGAGGCCCCTCTTTCAAAGCTAGCTGTTGAAATTTCTTGCCAAATATCAAAGGAGTTCAAAGCTTGATTGGAAAAGATCTTCCATTTTCATCTGGGTTATCTTCCTTTTGATTTTTTATGAATATAAATAAGATTAATATGTGTTCCCCAACCCTAATTTCTGTTAGTGAAATAATTTTTTTTTGTAAGATAGGTAAATCTTATTTTCAGAACAGACTGAATCAAAGAGAGTAGTTAAATTAACTATTATGTCTTTCTTTTGCTTTTGGTCTCTTCCTTTTTAATTTTTTATTTTAGTTTTTAAGGTTTTAGTGGCTCACTTCCATATGTGATAAGCTTGAATATAAGTTTGTCTTAATCACTTTAGTCATATGATTGATGCTTATCACGTTTTAAGAACTAAACTTGTTTTTATATGACATAAACTAAATCGTGAAGGTTGTGCAATTCTATTAAAGTGTTTCATGAGCTGAAGCATTGAAAGAAAAAATCTTAATGTATAGGAATTATGTATATCTTCTGTCTTTCTAATATTCTGCGGAAACCAAAGCGTAATATAACATAACATTAAATGTTTAATTGCATACGACAAATGGAAAAAGATTTGGTTATGAAGACGTTTAAAAATACCTTCAAATTAGTCTCTCCGTTCACACTACTAAAATACATGACTAGAAACTAAACAGAACCAATAAATATTGCTGTTAATCCAAGTAGAACTTTTAGGAGTGTGTAGGTAAAAAACGAAGAATATTGAATTTATATCAACAACTAAAGAAATTAAACCGATGAATATTGAATAAGTAGTTATTACTTAAGAGAAAGAGTGATACTTTGTAGTTTAGAGAATTGTTTTAAAATTATGTATAATTAATTTTTAAATTAATAAAAATTTCAATAAAATCTTGTTAATTTAAAACAGATATTTTCATTTATCTTAAACAAGTATTTAATATTTAGATATAAAGATTATAACAATTATTTTAAACTCAAGCTTTAAGGGTTATTATTTCAAAATGTTGTGCAGAAATAGTATTTTAGCAATTTGTTAAACTACTTATTTGTTTCAGTACATATTTTTTTTTATTTAATATTTTTTTCAAAATTATAAATATAATTAAAAGAAATGTCATATCATATTATAAATTATTTATCGTCAATCTAAAATAAGATATATATATATATATATATATATATATATATATATATATATATATATATATATATATATATATATATATATATATATATTTTTTTTTTTTTATATATATA
>Ga0099824_1006964_pt1 | contig 15240 bp, 6 predicted proteins | sample SiratrowhiteBW_FD_76837 | JGI IMG/M metagenome (GOLD analysis project Ga0099824, IMG submission 76837) | Root nodule microbial communities of legume samples collected from California, USA - Siratro white BW | ecosystem: Host-associated > Plants > Roots > Nodule | place: USA: California...
TTAAAAAAAAAAAAAAAAAATTTTTTAAATTAAAAGTCAAATAATTTTTAAAAATAATTTAAGAAAAAAAATTTTTATATTAAAAATATAAAAAAAAAAAAAAAAAAACACAACAGGAAAAAAAAAAAAAAAAAAAAAAAAAAAAGGCAAAATGCTTCACTAACCAAGAAATAAGTTTCACCAATATCTCGAGTGCTCATTGGCAAAGTGTGCAATCTCTGCAAGGGGGTACAGTGCAATTATGAAATAAGTATCAATTCTTGACTCACTGAAATAGATGAAAATGAACACCTTCACAAGTATAACATGAATGCTACATTTTCTATTGTCAATGGTTTGGGTACCCCTTCAATTCGTTTCTTACCAAATTAAAAGAGATTTGACTTTCTTGAAACGGGCGAAAGAAAAGATTGTTTCTTGCAATGTGTAAAAGAAAAGGGAGAAGAAAGAAAATTGCATTACCCCAGTAAACTCCTCATCTGCGTCATAGTGTAATGGAAGCTTATTGAGCAAGAAGATGACTCCTCCAATGTTGGAGCCATTACAATCAGGTTGACCGTCCATGCTGGCACTTCTGAGTGGGTCCCTTCAACTTGTTTTGATTTGATGAGAGTGAGAGTCAGAATAACCGTGGACAAGACTGAGAACTAGTAATTACACTGTCTCCCTTTCTTTTTATATCTTTTCAAATTTCTCTTAACAATGATAATTTCCAAATATAATTAAAAATAATAATGAATATATTCTTAAACTTTTAAAATAAAATTAATAGAAATAGTTTTTGTGATCTCACAGTTAGAAAAAAAAAAGAAACTGTTACAGGTATTGATGATTAACAGGATGGTGACGCGTGCTTTTCTGATAAAAGGAAAATCGATTATTTCTTAAAATTTATAATTAATTTAATATAATTCTTAGTATTAATTTGGATTAATTTAGATTGGAATATAATTAATTTGGATGAATTGAAATCCTGACATGATGAAAAAAAAAAAAAACTAATACTAATTATCACAAAACTTATAAAAGATTTTTATAAAATTTATACTGATATCATAGATTATCATGTAGCAAATAATACGTCTTCTATATAAATTTTATTCAATATATATTGATTGTTATTTATTTTTAATTACAATTCTTAACTTTTCTTTTCATTGTAAATATTTTCTTGGCATGTTTCATCATAAATATAGTTAAATGATTTAATATTTAGAGTTAGGATGTCATGTATTTATACTTTGTTACATTAGTGGATAAGTAGTAACATAATACAATTATGAAACATGCATTCCTCAGAGAACTTTCTCCTATAATAATTAATGTCACATGGTTAGTAGTAGTTCTCCATGAATATAGGCCATACTCATGAAGGGCTTTGGTTCTTCATTAGATAGTATCTTCCGAAATTTTACACGTCCAGAAGATACAACTCCTTCTCCCATGCACCTATATTCTCTATAATAGATTGTGCTACAATAAGTAAAATATCTTTGTCAGAATATATAATTACCAATAATTGAGAGAGTTCTTTAAAAAGGTAATAATATGACTTCATGCATGTCATACTGGAGCTGATATTGTTTGGTTTAACTAAAAAATAGAAAGTAATTATGAATTAATACTTTGAGTTTGATATATACATACATAAGAGAGAATATGTTTATTATAATTTTACTACTGATATCTCTTTTCATCAAATTACACATCTCATATTCCTAAATTAATTTCTGTCTTCATTCATTCCTAATTTTATTGTAAAAAGATTTTTTCGAAAAAGAATTATCCTTTTTATTTTCTTTTCGTTTAGACATTACAAAATGTTGAAATGCTCACATAAAACCAGAAAATTATAATTATCTTTTCACATCACAAAACTAGACTATAGAATAAGTTCAATGGACCTATATTTATGTGTTTAGTTGCATAATTTAACTATTGGACCAAATTATGCAAAAATGAGTTGTTATAGGTTTAAAATTTAATTTATCTTTACAAAATCTTAGTTTGCAGGGTAAAGATTTTCTTAGCTTATGTCATAATAAACCTAGTTAAACGATTCAAAATTTAAAATTTAGCGTTTAGGATTTTTTAAAATGAGTGAATAATATGTATAAGAATAGTTCTGATTGATATTGGTAAGTGTTCCTGTTACCACTGCCTGTAATGTTGCAGTGCGCAGGAAACAGAATCCAGTATCTTCTGCATTGCTTTCCCTACCTTGTGCTGTAATTACACTCAAACCCTTTCCAACCGATTCTATCATACTTCTCTACACAAATATCACCATAATAAATGGAGTTAAAGATGGTATTACGCACATACAAATACAGTCTCAAGCAATAGGTTAATATATACGAACCAAGTAGATGGATTTTCTATTTCCAAAGATGAAATCGTAGGAGCCTTGGATGTAGCAGTCCTTGAAAAAATGCCTGCCTCTATCATCACGCAAAGTGTCCGGAAAGCTCACGAACTTGAAGTTGTAGAATGCAGCCTTGTCCCTTGATATCCTCATGGCTAATGCTTCTCCTCCAACACTATTTTCATCTGGCCTTAGGAAACGAGTTCTGCATGTATACGTCTACTTCTGATATTAAGTGACGAATTAAAAAACAATTATCCATTTGAGAGCGAAAATGTTCGATACTCTGTAAGTGTATCATTTTTTCTAACTCTCACTCAAGTTAGACTAAATATGGCCTAGACAATACTTTTACTTTGCAACTCAATTGAAACCTATGGGGTTAGCACCTAGACCCTTCTAGAAACAAAACTATCTCTCTCTTGAATTTTGCTAAGTTTTCTCCACTAATCCATATAATTTTTCCTCTCATTATACAATAATAAATCTATTATATTCTCAATACTAAAAAATAGAAGACTCTATAAGGAAGAATAATCTTAGTCTAACCTATAATGTTAGACTCCAAATTCAACAGGTCCTTAAACAATTTCAGTCACATATCAATCATGCCCTTAATGACGGGTATTGTGAAAGTGTTAATACTTTTTCTATACGTAACCAACTTCTGGACTTGAAATCCGATTTTGCATACCATAACCTTACTTTCCGATTTTTCCATAATTTTCCTAATAAATTATGGTAACGACTCTTTTTCTAAAATTTTCAAAATCAAATTTTTATTTTTTCTTTCAGATCGTCATCTTGTCGTGATCCCAGTTGTGACACTTAGCATTATAAACTATTTCTAGAGTTTTTCCCTATCAGGATTTAGTAAGAAGATTAATCTACTTTGGAAAGGTATGTGGGTGACAATAGTATAAGAAATACGGATGCATAAGAATAGAATTGTGTTCAATAGTAAAATAGTATACAACGTAAAAATATTTACATTAACAAAACTTAAGACATCTTAAAATAGATTCAGATGACAGAGGGCACATTATTCTATATCAAATTGATTTCTTTGTCATATATTATGTTTGATTGATTTCTTTGTCATACCTTATGTTTGCTTAATACTTCTTAATATATATATAACTGCTTGATACTTCTTAATATATATAACTGCTGCATTACCTTTGATAGAAAGGGTTAAGCTCTCGTTTAAAGGGTATATATATAAGTATTATATAAAGAAAGGGGTAGGAGAGGAGTTGTCACTCCGCATGTTTGTTAAGCTGGAACAGCAAGTATATAAAGTTGGAACAACAATTTAAAAACAATTTTGGTGCATTTTAAAGGATTAGTTGTTAGTCAGCAACGAAGCCTGGATACTTCCAAGTTCCTCTCGTGCTAGTTGTGTTCAATTGCTTTACTTAACTTCACTCTATTAAATTATTCTATTTATTTTATAATAGGATTCAAACACCGTTTAAGTATTTTTATTAATTTTACTTTTGTTCTTCGAAAAAAAATATATATATTATTTAATAAAAATTGATAAAAGGAAAAATATATAAAAAATACTCAAATATGATTTTGGGTTAGAGATTAAATAAAGTACTTAACATGATAATATATTAATTATATATATTTTTATTTAAATTACTAGTGTATATATATATATATTATTAAAATTAGTAGAAAAATTTGTAATTACGTATAGATGTCGTACCAATTCACAATGTACATAAATGGAGCATGTGCCACGTGCATTTCCCGGAACTAATCTATTAACTGTTTTACAAAAAATGAATTATTGAGTGAAAATTATCCAGCATCTAAAAAAAATGCAAGGACCACTTTTGGAATAAAATCAGGTGCAGACATGAATTATTGAACACCATATTTCATCTCCATGGCTGTCAGGACCATAACCAAGCCATGACTGGCAACTAGTTCAACCTCAGAAACTGCACAGAAGATAAATTTAAGGTAAAAATTAGATCGTGCCAAATTCTAGTTTCATTGTATTGTAAAGTTGTTCTACTACAACCAAAATAGAAGAGAGAGGATTAAAATAGATGTCATACCTCGCACAAAATCGTCAATGTATGAGTAAATCTCACTGTCAAGATCACCAATCTGAACAAATTTAAGATTTAAAACATATTACTGACACCTGTTACTACTTTCTTTACAAATTACTAAATCATATTTACTGATATTTACCTTTTATCTTATTGTTAAAAAATATTATACACATGGACTCAACAAATGAAAATAAATGGAAAGAGTAGAATCTTAGCTACGCACCACAAACACAAGAGTTTGTTCATCAGATGCAGCTCTAAGGTATTCTGTTAAGCTGATAATGGGCCCTTGAGTAAGGGGACCAGGTCCATGAATGCATCCTAAATTCACAATTTCATAGCATACCAATCAATAAATCTAGTCAAATTTGAACTCCTGAAAAAGTGCAAATAAACATTCAAACCTATTATTCTACAGTTTGCAGGTAGAGTGGACAATAAGGTTGACAAGTTGGCTCTCATCCGACAAGCTACTTCACCATTATCGGTGTTATATATCATTCCAATTTGGAATAACAGAGCTGCAAAAATGGTTATTTTTTATGTCAGCTGCAAAAATAGTTTTTAAAAGCTTAACTCATGTGAGAACTCAAATTGTCTATAGAAACCAAGACTGTGCCATTTATGTGCCATGAAGACGTGTAAAGTGTAAAATTTACTTACACATGTCCCTTACAAATTCCGCATATTCAGTGGGTAGTGTTGTATTGGGGTTGAGCTCACAGCAACCCATTGGTCCAAAATTGGCACAGATATTACGTATAAAGCCAGCAGCATTAAGTCTACTAGATAAAATTTGTCCCAGTGGCTGAAAACAAAACCACAATAATCAACTTTAAAATGCAAGTGAAAACACAAATCATGACCTTTTTAGATTGAGGGAGGACTTGTTTTAACCTCACAAAACTTGCTTCACTAGAGAAAATTGTTTCACAACAGCACCAAAACCCCAAATATCTATAAAGCTAATAAATGACACCATAATTCTCTCTATCAAAACTCCAAATGAAAATGTGATAATAATACCATATAATCAATGTAAAATGAAAGACAGTAGCACAATTACATTGTAAAAATACAGATTTCTTAGTCGCTTACACCTACATAAAAGTACAGGTACTTGCATACCAACATAGCAATTAATTAAGCAGTAAAATATTATTGTTACCTTGAATGCTGTAAACGAGAAACTGGGGTAGGAATTGGATTAGTGAGATGTTAAACACAGAAGACAAATCTATTACATTGAACTACGCAGTCATTTCAATGATTATGTTGATCAGAATGTTTTATCAGGAAATTGTCATATTCCATTGCTTCCAAAGGACAAGAAAACAACTGAAATGCAGAAATAAAAAAAAAGGCAACATGCTTCACTAACCAAGAAATACGTTGCAGCAAGATTTCCAACGCGATATGGCACAGGGCGCAATGTCTGCAAGGGGGGCACAGTGCAATTATAAAATAAGTATCAATTCTTGACTCACTGAAATAACATTCTACTTATCTACTTATAAGAATAGATGAATACGAACACCTTCACAAGTATAAAATGAATGCTACATTTTCTATTGTCAAAGGTTTGGGTACCCCTTCTATTCGTTTTTTAACAATTTAAAAGAGATTTGACTTTCTTGAAATGGGTAAAAGAAAAGGTTGTTTCTTGCAATGTGTAAAAGAAAAGGTAGAAGAAAGAAGATTGCGTTACCCCAGTACACTTTTCATTTGAGTCATAGTATAAATGAAGGTTATTGAGCAAGAAGATGACTCCTCCAATCTTGGACGCATTAGAATCTTTGTCTTTCTGAGTCCCTTCAACTTCACCGTCCATGCTGGCACTTCTGAGTGGGTCCCTTCAACTTGTCTTGATGAGAGTGAGAGTGAGAATAACCCTGGACAAAGACAAAGAGCTAGTAATCACACTCTCTCCCCTTCTTTTTATATCTTTTCAACTTTCTTCCTAAGAATATAACAATGACATTTTTCAGATTTTTTTTTCACTTTTTATATCATAATATATATATATATATTACTAAAATAAAATACAATTAAAAGTAATAATGAATATTTTCTTAAACCTCTACAATAACATTAATAGAAATACTTTTTGTGATCTCATAGTTAGAAAATAAACAACTGCTACAGCTACGATGATTAACAGGGTGATGACGAGTGCTTTTTTGATAAAAGGAAAATGGGTAATTTCTTAAAATTTATAACTAATTTAGAAAATAACATAAATGGGTTAAAAATAATGATGATGGATATGCAGTAAAATAGAAATAGAAAAAAAAATTCTTAACATGAATAAATTGAGTACATTGTATCAAGTGGATACAATTTTATTTAATTTAAAATAAAATGGTGTGTAAACAATGAAATTTATTTTAATTAATTGAAATAGTGTTATTATAATATGATTTAAGTTTAATCAGCTTAATTTTATTATTTTAAAATAGTGAGAAATCGTGTTGATAAAACATGTTTTGATGAGATACTATTTGATTCTGAATTAAATATAAAGGTACTGTGATATATGATGACACAAAATTATGTCAACTTAATACGATTTATTATAATAAAAATAAACTTTTATTTTAAAAATTTTGTGAAAAAATTACAATAAAATGAGAAAAAAAAGTCTCGATCACCAGTTCCATACAATTTATAAATAGTATTAAAAATGACGTATAAAATTACCAAGCGATCAAAAACAGATTGATTATCGGTTCGATTACTAAAAAAATGAACATTTTATCAATAGATGAAAATTTTGAAGAAAAGAAAATTGATATGTAATTATGTTGTTTTGACAACTATACCTGACATACAACCAAATGTCAACTGCTGATGTGGTATAATTGTATATGTGGCTAAGGGTAAAATAGAAATTTTTTTAAGGACATTTAAGGTATTTTGTTATGAAAGGGTATAATTGGATTTTAAGTATATAAATTTAGAATTTGAAACGACATAGGAGTCCAGTGCACACATTTACATAAGAGAGATTTTGTGTGATTGGATTTTAAGTATCTAAATTTAGAATTTGAAACGTCATAGGAGTTCAGTGCACCCATTTGCATAAAGGAGATTTCGTGTGATAGTGATTGTAGTGGCGAGACGGTGGGAGACCATCGACGGTGACGAGCGACGGTGGAAGACCATCAATGTGATGGCGACAGCGGCGGCGGTGGAAGCAGTAGCGGCAGTGGGAAAGGTGGCGGCGGCGGTGGCGACAGCAGTGACGAGATTAAAGAGATTTGAGATTCAAACTCACTGTTTCTCAACTCTTGATAAAATATGTTGGGTAGCTTTCTAGATAAAATTCCAAATATGTAAACCCTAAAAATGATTTTCATTGTCATGCTGAAATGTTTTTTGCACGTCATTTATGTTGGCCACATAATAGCCACATAAGCTTGTAAAGTGAGTGTGTGTCAGGTGTGGTTGTCAAAGTATAATTACTCTTTGATAATAATTGTTGATTTTATTGATAAGGAAAAGTTAATAACAAACTCATCACTATTATCAATATTATAATCTCACCATTAAACAAAAATAATAATGATTGATATATAGATGAGTGAGCTTTTTCCCAGAAAGTCAACCATTTCCTATAATCTATAACTAATGTTTTAAAGCAATTATAACAACTAATTATAATAAAAAACTAATAATAATTATAACATATTTATAAAATACTTTTATAAAATTTATACTGATATCATAGAGTGTTAGGTAACAAATAGTACGTATTTTATATAAATTTTATTTAATATATATTTATTGTTACTTATCTTTAATTACATAATCTATTACACTTAAATTTATAAATTCTGAACTTTTCTTTTTTTTACGGTGGTGTTTCTAGTTTTATTTTTCTATTTTCTTTGTTAAATTTTCTTGATTAGTGTTTGTGTAACTCTTTTTCAATTATGTAAGTAATGGGTGGCGATCTTTTTTTATTTTTTCAGTCGTTGTAATCATATTTTATTTAGATAAAGACACTAAACAAAACTAAAGAAAGGTAAATTCACAAACTAGGTAAGCTAACGCTTTAGATCTAAAAATGGGTTTGAGAAAGTAAAAAAAGAAAAAAAAAAGCTGAATTTAAGATGAAAATGAATAAAGATTTAGGTTTAGATCTACTCTCTGTAGTTCTTTAAATATGAAATTTTGATCTCTACAAAATTTTAATTTCACATTTTGTCTATTAGTTTTTCAAGATTAAGTAATAGTTAATAGAAAATGTTAGCCTACACATGAAAATAGAAACTTTAAGCTTGTGAAATCCCTTACTATTAATATTTTACGTGAATAAATAATTAATGTTATTATCGGTAATGAATATTTGATATTACATCTAAAAATATTATATTTAAAAAATTTTGCTTTAGTTTCACACAATTTTTTTAATTAGTTTTGTCACTGCTTTGAGTCTCCAATTTTTGGTGACAATGACTTAAACAAATTAAAAAGAATGTATACAAATAATATGTATTTAATAATTATTTCAATAAAAAAATAATATGAAAATCATTATTTTTTATTATATATTTTTGAAATAATATGAAATAATTATAGATAGATAGATAGATAGAAGCACATATATTTTTATTCATAGTTTTTTGTAAAATATTAGTATACTTGTAAAATAATTAAGTAAAAGTGCTATATAAATATGTATTTTATTATTTATTATATAATTATCTACAAAAAATAATTAATAGTTAAAATAATTAAAATTTATATTATTAAAAAATTAATGAAAACACAAATAAATACTACAGACGTTAATAACTTTAATAAAATGATAATATTATGCAATTTAATTAAATTTTATTATAATTAAATTTAAATAATTATAATGTTGCTATATCTAATTAGGTAAGCTCTTCTGCAAAAATAAATTTTTGTGTGGAGTGTTCATTTATGAATAAGGAAGATTTTCATGCTACTCTTTTCATATTGAAATAATTATTATATACATATTAATTAAGAGTAAAGAGAGAGAATTTGTAAAAAAAATGATTTTCTAAGAAATAATTAAGTACACTTATTATTTAATTAATCTCAACTGTCAATGCAAAATAAAATAGAAGGATCCTTGACTTCAAAACGATTAATATTTATATTTTAAAGCTCGAGATATGTAATTTATATATATTTGCAGAATATATATACTCTTAACTTTTCATTTATTTTCGGATATTGTTTCAGTATAAATGGCAGTACAATAATTACGCTTTGTTATATACAAAATCTTTCTTTAAAAACTTTAAAATACTTAAAAAAATATTGTTTTTCAATTTCTACGAAATATATCAATTAAGTATATCAGCTATATTAGTTTATTTTAAAATATTTATAAACTAATATTATAAATAATATATATTATTAATAAGATGAAATTTATTTGTAGAGAGTGTACATTTTAATAATAACGATATTTAATGAAAAAAGTAAAAGATGAAATGAAGTACCATGCATTCTAATATACGAAGGAAGAAGATTAAGTAGGAAAGAACAATGTAACATAGGAAATTTATCCTAGCAAAAGAAAGAGTAATTTATTTAAGTAAACAATAATAATTTTCTTAAGAGAGGTTGAATGTGTGTCTCTTTCAGTAATATATAAAACCATTTAACTTGTTTCTATAACTCTCTCATCCAATTTTTGAAACAAATATTCGACGAGCACAAAAGTGTCCATATACATCTAAAGAGGCAGAAAAAAATGCATATAATAAACGTTCATTAAAATTGAGTTTTTGTAACTCAAACTTTTAATAGGAAAGAAGATTGACATTCAGGTCTGGTTACAATGAGAGATGATTTTGTATTTGGTGTATTTTTACCCTCAATTTTTTTGGCAACCTTGCAGCCATGCATATCTCTAAATATATATATATATATATATATATATATATATATATATATGGTAAGTTGTTGATAATTGCAATGTAGCATGAAAAGGGTAAGTTTTAGCCGTCTCTATATGTTCCTACTTTGTTCTTTTTTGCATTAACTTTATGGCAATGCTTTAACTTTCGTCATACACATGAAAGGAAATTCGCGTGTACACCATCTTACATCACATTACTTGTATAAATCCTTTATCACAACAATCAAGTACACCCAACAAAGTTTTCAAAGTTTTACGTAACACTTTGTTACGCTATTGGACAAGTAGTACCACAGTACAATCATGAAACATGCATATGTATGAGAAAACTTTCTCTTATAATAATTAATGCCACATGGTTAGTTGTCCGTATCAGAGCTTTGGAGGTGGGACAATCCACTTTCCTCCATGAATATAGGCCATGCTCATGAAGGGCTTTGCTTCTTCATCAGACAGTATTTTCCGAAAGTTTACACGCCCAGAGGAAACAGCTCCTTCTCCCATGCACCTATATTCCCCATAGTAGATTGTGCTACAATAAGTAAAATACCTTTGTCAAAATATAATGATGTAATGAACGTGAGATTTTAAAAATGAGTGAACACTATCTATATAGAATAGTTGTGATTGATAGTGTTGGTGAAAACGTACTGGTTGGATTTGGGTTGAGGGAGTTGATTGGTGAACCATCCACGGGCACTGATGAGGGAGCCCATGTAGGTATAAGCGAATACCACTCTAGGGCTCTTCTTCCAGGCACGTCCAAGGTAAGTGTTCCTGTTACCACCTCCCGTAATGTTGCAGTGCAGAAAACAGAATCCAGTATCTTCTCCGATGCTTTCCCTACCTTGTGCTGTAATAACGCTCAAACCCTTTCCAACCGATTTTATGGTACTTCTCTACACACATATATCATCATAATAAATTGAGTTAAAGATGGTATTAGGCACATACAAATACATAGTTGATCATGCAATAGGTCAATATATACGAACCAAGTAGATGGATTTTCCATTTCCAAAGATGAAATCGTAGGAGCCTTGGATGTAGCAGTCCTTGAAAAAATGCCTGCCTCTATCATCACACAAAGTGTCCTGAAAGCTCACGAACTTGCAGTTGTAGAATGCAGCCTTGTCCCCTGATATCCTCATGGCCAATGCTTGTCCTCCAACACTATTTTCATCTGGCCTTGGAGACGAGTTCTGCATGCATACGTGTACTTGTGATATATCAACATGGGTGGTGAAGAAAGAGAATGATGATGAAAATGAAAGGAGAGAGGGAGAAAAACGCACCACAAAAGCGATATTGACAGCGACGAAGTAGTCGGAGTCGACAGCGACGGTGGCGCTGTCGACTGTCCCATACCTTAATGCGGTGGCGTGGTACGTTATGATGGGCATGGTGTGGGTGTCGCTTTCATTTCTCTCTCCATAAAAGGTGAGGAAAGGTTTGGACCTATCCACGGTGACCTTCTCGCGATACTCGCCCATGCCGATCCACACCACCACTCGCCGATTGTTACCTGAGGGAATGCTGTTCACGGCCTCCGTCACCGTCCTGAAGTCCCCCGTGCCGTCCCCGCGAACCCTAATGATTCTAACGGCGCCGTTTAACGAAGATTGGGGAGGAAAAAGGGTGGTTGCAGTGACGAGGTGGAGTGCGAGTGTAAGTGCAGCAAAACATGTAGCGCCACTTTCAACGTGACCCATCATCTTATGCTGCGATGCAACCGTAGTAACTTGTATATGAAGAGAATATATATATATATATATCTTATCTATATATGTGTCGAAAAATTAGAGTAGGTGGTGCTTAATTGGGCTAAATGTTTAGGGCTATCAACTTTGGAGGCCCATCATCTTATGCTTCAATAGTTTTGCTCCTAACTTAGTAGAGAGCTGGATGGAGAAAAATTGGACTTTGTGGAGGTCATATAAATATTAGTATTGCTCAAGTTAATAATTTTTTTCATTATAAATATAATTACATTTATAAATTACATAAATTAAATAATATATAATATTTTTAAATTTATGTCATATAACATTAGAGGTGGGTATTTGGTTTGGGTTCGTAGGCCAATTGCAATCTGTATGGGACACAAGATTTAAATTTTTGAGATTATTTGATTGTCAGCTTTTTAGTTCCGTCTACTTAAGTGACAAATTAAAAAAGAAAATTATTCATATGCTCCCGTGATCTTTTTTAATATAAAAAATCTAATGTTAATGAATAGGTGAAAGAGATCTATAAATATAACTTATCTTTTATATTTAATTCATCTTTACAAAATTAACTTATAATTTACAAAATTAACTTATAATTAATAAGATTTTTTTTCTATTTATATATTATGAAATTAATATAATCTTAAGTTCATGTAGGATTTTCAACACTTTTCATTGTGCTGAGACATGTACATTTCATATGTGGTGAGATTAAATACTTATAAGTGGTCTGATGACTATTCAATATCTCGTAAACGATAGACTCAACAAATATTATTAGTATATGACTTTGACACTATATTAAAATATAAGTTCAAGTCCCTTGTAACACGAAATATTATAAAATTATATTTTTACAATAAATTATTTAACTTTCTATGAGGTTGATGCTTTTGATTTAGTATATTTAGTATATAAACATTTCATTTGACAAATCCAAGAAATTAAATAAATAAAGATTTGTCTATCAAAAAACATATAAAGAGTCATGAACGAGGTAAGTTATTATAAGTATCAGAATATAGTAAGAATTATTCAAGTCTTAACAGAGACATCTGACAAAAAGTTTAATATCACTAGTGAATTTAATTCAAAATTTGTCTTCTTTAAGAAATTCATTAAGATGAGAACAAAATTTACTTTTCATGATTTGACAACAAGTTAGGATAAACTTATAATTTGAATTGGAATCAAAATACAAAAATTATAATTTAAATTGAGAAAAATATGATCATTACAAATTATACTATAAATAAGAGCATGATTAGATGAAAGGTACACACTATTACAAGAAAAATGAAAAGATAAAAAAGAGAATACTAAATTAATACAACAATCTACAAAACCAATCAAACAAGAAAAAGAGATTATTATTATATGTAACCTATTATATTCTTCTTGTCAAGTAAAGTGTCCTTACCCTCATTATGTCTGTTCTTATTTTTATTATATTTTATAAGTGCATACTTGATATAAGTAAGAAATATCCTTAAATATGATATTAAGTGAGGTGTTACTAATTTTATTATTTTATTTTATTAATATTCATTTAACTTAAAAATATTATGTTACATTTACATTTTGAAAGAGTACAAATTTAAATTAAATATAAGTGGAGGTTAAATGTTGAAATTATAAATGAATAAAATTTAATAAATTTATTGATGACTTAAGTTGGTACATGTGGATTGGATTCTATATTTTATCTTATATAAGTCTCACTAATTATATTTTATTTTATTAGATTTTAATATTCCAAGGTATATTATTTAAGATATTATTTCTTAAAAAATAACATTTTAGTATATTTAAGAATAGATGATCTAGGTCTGTAAAGTAAGTAAAATTAAAATCTGAAAAATACATATGAAATTGACTTTTTTATGGTTCAGTGAATGTTTAGTAATGTTACGCTTTATTTGTATAAGATTAGATATTAAGTAAACTATTTGAGGTGGCATAAGATACAAATTATTGTATCACTCTTGACAAATATTTTTTTCTTCCACAAACCATAGTTTGATTTCTAAAATAGATGATATTTTATATTTTAAAATTATTTTTTTATTTTTTATCAAAGGTGAGTAACTTTACTAAATTCGCAAATTATATAGGACAGGTGCGACTTGCTAAACCAAGTATAAGAGGAGCTTTACATCGGGCAAGCGAACCTACCTATACACTCATCTCTATATAACACATGCAGTTATAACAAAATAATCTATGTATAAAAATATATTAATATCCAGATTATATATAAAAAAATAAAAAAATATTTATTAATTATTTTTATTAGAACAAAAATAGCTAAATTAAATAATTTAAAATTAATTTATATACAATTTAAGTTTCAAGTATATAAATGGTCTCTATACATTTTTTTTTTCAGTAATTCTTATCTGAATTGTTTTTTTAATTTAATAATAATAAGAAAATAAAACATGCTTAATTTGATATATTTTAGTGGCTATAGATTATAACTAGAATGCTTTATTTATTTATGTAACGTTTACACAGAGTTAATGGTTATAAGTATAAGTTAATAACGTATACGTAACATACAAGTTAAAAATTATTACCTACAAAACTTATGAATTTAAGTAAAACTAAGAATCACTCTTTTTCCAAAAGAATATCAAATTAAAATTCCAACTTTTGATAAACCAACATATAAAGTATACAATTTTCAATTTATTTATAGAGAAAAAAAATATAATTATGAACAATTACTAAAATACCGTTTTTATAGAACTAATATGAAATTTTGACTTTGATTTTATCTTTTTCCAAGTAAACTATAACACCAATAATGATAACAGACTAATAAAACTCAATTGTAGCATTAATTATTGAACACTAATAATTGACTAAAGTCTATTTTTTTCTTTTAACAGCAAAAAATAATGAATAATAAAGGAAATACTTTAGGGGTGTTTCAACCTTTATACACACTATGGCATCAAGAAATAAGTGTCTAAGAAACAAATTCACCTTTCTAGACATATTTAAGCACAAATAAACATAAACAAATAAAATACACACAAGAAACTGAAACCATCCAAGAATACATAATGTTAGCAAGGTCACAACTCCCTAATCACTTAACCTGCAAAACCTGGCCACTCTCAGACTTTCATAACAAATCCCACCTTACTAACATGAAAA
>Ga0099824_1006965_pt1 | contig 15237 bp, 14 predicted proteins | sample SiratrowhiteBW_FD_76837 | JGI IMG/M metagenome (GOLD analysis project Ga0099824, IMG submission 76837) | Root nodule microbial communities of legume samples collected from California, USA - Siratro white BW | ecosystem: Host-associated > Plants > Roots > Nodule | place: USA: California...
GCGGCGCCGCACGATCCACAAACTCGTCATTGCGAGCGCAGCGAAGCAATCCAGACTACCGCCGCGGGAAACTCCTGGATTGCTTCGCTGCGCTCGCAAATGACGGAGGGACAGGCTCCTACGCCGCCAGCTTCACCGCATGCGCAAAGTCCCAATAGAGCATCCGCGCTTTCGTGTAGAACGGGCCCGGCTTCAGCTCGCGCTCGTCGATGCGAATCACGGGCGCGACCTTGGCGAAATTGCCGGTTGAAAAGATCTCGTCTGCGGCCAGGAAATCGGCATAGCGCAGCGTCTTCTCGACCACGGTGACGCCGTCGCCGCGAAGCAGGCTGATGACGCGCTGGCGCGTGATGCCGTTGAGGAAGGTGCCGTTCGGCACCGGCGTGAAGACCACGCCGTCCTTGGGCATGAACACGTTGGAATTGCCGAACTCGGCGACGTTGCCGAGCATGTCGAGCATCAGCGCGTTCTGGAAGCCGCGCGAAGCAGCTTCCGCGAGCGCACGCGAATTGTTCGGATAGAGGCAAGCCGCCTTGGCCTCGACCGGCGCGCATTCGGCGGTGGGCCTGCGGAACGGCGACAACGTGATGGCGTTGCCGACAGGCTTTGGCATCGGCGCCTCGTAGATGCACAGGCACCAATTGGTGGTCTCGGGGTCGAACAGCACGCCGCCGCCGCTCCCGTTCTGCGCCCAGTACATCGGACGGATATAGAGCTCGGCATTCGCGGCAAAGCGCGCGATGCCTTCGTTGGCGAGCGCGAGCCAGGTATCGGTATCGACCACCGGCTTCAGGCCGAAATTGATCGCGGATTGATTGGCGCGAGCGACGTGACGGTCGAGATCGGGTGCAACACCCTCGAACGCGCGCGCGCCGTCGAATACGATCGAGCCGAGCCAAGCCGCATGCGTGCGCGGGCCCATGATCGGCACATTGCCGTCGTGCCATTTGCCCTCGAAGAAAGTCCAGCTCGGCGAATAGTCGATGGGCTTTTTGATCTCGGCCATGACCGGCCTCCCCTGAGAATATCCGGGCACTATTGCCGCAATTTCTAAACGATTTGCTGCGGATTTGGGCACCCTCTGCCTCCAGGGAGGTTAGGACCGCGCAAACCGGCTATAATGTCCGGCAGTCACGGAGTGTCCCCATGCCGCTCGATCCGCTCGCAAAGCGTTTGTTGACCATGATGGCGGCGGCTGCGCCGCAGGCGCGGAGCCGGCCCAGCGTGGAGGCGCGACGGCAATCGCTGGCAAAGCTGATGCAGTTCGCGCGCGCCGAGGCGCCGGATGTGACGACCTCGGACGGCATGCTGACCGGTGCGGGCGGCGAGCTGCCCTATCGCCTCTACACGCCGGTAAGCGCCGGGGAGCTCGCACCGGGCTTCGTGTTCTTCCATGGCGGCGGCCTCGTCGCCGGCAGTATTGCCACGCATGACCGCATCGCGGCGGCGCTGGCGCATGCCACCGGCTGCCGCCTGGTCTCGGTCGACTACCGGCTCGCGCCCGAGCACAAATTTCCCGCTGCCGTGGACGATGCGATCGCCGCGACCGAATGGGTCGCGCGCGAGGCGCGCTCCCTGGGCATCGACGCCGAACGGCTGGTTGTCGGTGGTGATTCCGCCGGCGCCACATTGGCGGCGATCGTGTGCCAGCAGGCTTTGCAAAACGCCGGCCTCTCCATCGTGGCGCAATGCCTGATCTGCCCGGTGCTGGATTTCGAGGAGACCTCGCCCTCGCGCGAGGCCTTTGCGGAGGGCCACCTGATCGATCGTGCCACGATCGAAGCCGATCTTTCCGACTATCTGCCTGACGGCATCGACACCGCCCATCCGCGTGTCTCTCCGTTGCGCGCGACACGGCTCGCGGGCCTGCCGCCCGCGATCATCCACACTGCCGAGTACGACCCGATGCGCGACGAGGGCAATGCCTATGCCCGCAAGCTGCTCGCCGCGGGCGTCGCCGTCGAGCATGTCTGCCACGACGGCATGGTCCACAATTTCCACGCCATGGGCGCAATTCTGCCGCAGGCGCAGCTCGTGCTGTCGCAGATCGGCGAGCAGGTGCGCAGGGCGGCGAAGAGGGAAGAAAGCAGCGTCATGCCCTCGAGCCAATGACCGCGCGCGCTGCCGCGACATACTCAGGCCAGTGCGCGTCCGCATAGCGTTCGGCCTGCCGCGCGCAGATAATATCGGGGGCATGCGCGGCCGCAATCGTGCGCGCAAAGCGTTCTTCGGCTACGGTCACGTCGCCGGGTTCTGCCGATGGTGCAGCGGCGGCAGCAGCGGTGGGAGCAACGGCGAGCTCCGCCATTCCGGCGAGCAGGATGCGGCGTGACGTGTTCATGGCTGTCGTCCTCCATTGTTCGGCCTGCACTGTGGCTGGCGAGTGTGTCGGTGCGATCACGGCAGGGTAACCGCACACGTCCATGCCGTCCATCGCTTGCGAAGAGCGCTTGACCGCACGAGCGATCACGTTCCATCTAGCACCGGTTTCGCCGTCAAATCGCCATGCGCCGGATCGTCACGTGCCCCTTCGCAGCCAATCTCGTCGTTCGGTTTTGCGCGTTACCGCGACGGGACTGCTTTGTCTGGCGATCTCGGCCGGCGGAGCCTTCGCGGCCGACGATGAGGACGACGAGCCCGCAAAGCCACGTGTCCCGAACATCTACCTCGATTTGCGCACAATCTATGCGAGGAACCCGGCGGGCGCGCTCGGGCTCGGCTTCGGCAACACCTCGGTATCGGCCGCGCTCGAAGCCCTGGCGGTGCGTGGAGGCGCAACGCTGCCAAACGGCTCGCCGGCGGCAAAATCCATCGCCGTCGACCTGCCGCTGACCGTCGACGTCAGCGACCGCGTCTCGCTTTATGGCGGCGTGTCGGGCTCGACCATTGACGTCGGCGGCGGCTGGTCGGCGTTCGACATCACGAGCTGGAACATCGGCGTGCAGGCCGATCTCTACCAGCAGAACGGCGGGAAGATCCCGACCATCAGGCTGCAGTCGACCCTGACGCAGTCGGTGCCGAACGAGCAGGGCATGACGAATTCCTTGAACAACATCCTGGAATTCGACTACGCGCTCGACGAGGACGAGACACGGGGCTGGCTGGCCGGCATGCAATACACCAAGACCAGCATCGCCAGCCCGTTCGCCAGCATCGGAACGAACACGATCCTCTATGCCGGCGGTTATTATCAATGGCCAAGCAACTGGAAGTTCACCGGGCGCGTCGGCATGCAGTCTTTCGGCGGCGCGCAGCTCGCGGGTCGGACGCTGGCGGCGTCCTTCACCCAGCCGACCCTGCGCCTCGACCTTGATCGCATGGACGACAACGATAACCGCCTGTTCGGCATCACCGCACAGATCGCGTGGACGCCGAAGCCGGCCTACCAGCTGACGCTGCGAACGCCCCTTTACGCCGTGCGCAATTAGCCAGCTCGCTAGTCCGGCACCGGCACGTCAAAGGTGTTGAGCGTGACCGAGACCATACAGTAGACGCCGACGAGATAGGACAGCTCGGCGGCGCCGTGCTCGCCGAATTCCTTCACCGCCGCGCGCCAGGTCAGCTCCGGCAGTACGCCGCCGCCGACCAGTGCCGATGCCATATCGTAGGCGACCGCCTCCTGTTTAGTGAGGTCCACCGGTCGCTGCCCGGCGACGATGGTCGCGAGCTTCTCGTCGGAGAGGCCACGCTGCTCGGCAACGAGCACGTGGGCATAGAGCTCGTAACCGGACCGGAAATGCGAGCCGGTGACGAGGATCGCGACCTCGCGGACGGCAGCGGGCAGCAACGGGTTCGACGCGATCGCTTTGACCAGCTCCCATACCGGCTTGCCGAAGCGCGGCTCGCGGATCCAGGGATTCCAGGGCCCGAGCAGCGCGCCGTCGTCGCGCATGTTCACAAAACCCTTGAAATGATCCTTGATGCCGGCTCGCATGTCGTCATAGAGCGGCTTCTGTTCGGCACTCAGATCTTTCGGATCGAGAATGGGAAGGCGCACGGCAGGATCTCCTCGTTGAGAGGACGCAACCGTCACCTGCAGCCGCGCGCAAGGCAAGTGAAGTTGCCGTGACGGGCCGTGCCATTTCGTAAATCGCACGAAGATGTCAGCTACGGACCTTTGGGCCCTATGCGCTCTCCGGATTGACGACGTCGTCGACATCGAGTCTCAAGGGCTCACCTGTCGCGAGGAACGACGACAATGTCGCCTCGAACGGTGCCGGATCGAGACCGCGCGCTTTCAGCCATCCCGACTCGTAATAGGTCTGTCGGTAGCGCTCGCCGGAATCGCAGATCAGCGTCACCAGCGACCCCGTGAGGTTCGCCTGGCGCATCTCCGAGGCGAGCCGGCACAGCGCCAGGAAATTGGTGCCGGTGGAGCCGCCGACCGGGCGGCGCAGCCGGCGCGCCAACACGTTCATCGCAGCGATCGTCGCCGCATCCGGGATTTTCATCATGCGATCGACCACGCCCGGCACGAAGGAAGGTTCGCAGCGCGGCCGGCCGACGCCCTCGATCAGCGACGGCCGATCGCAGAGATGGGATCGGTCCTGGGAGCGGAAGCAGTCGAAGAAGGCGGAGTGCTCGACATCGGCAACGCACAGCCGCGTCGGATACTGGCGATAGCGCAGATAGCGTCCGATAGTGGCCGAGGTGCCGCCGGTGCCGGCGCCCATCACGATCCAGTCCGGCAGCGGGCGCGGCTCGCCCTGCAATTGCGTGAAGATCGATTCGGCGATGTTGTTGTTGCCGCGCCAGTCGGTGGCGCGTTCGGCAAAGGTGAACTGGTCCATGTAATGGCCGTTCAGACGGGCTGCGAGCGCCGCAGCCTCCGCATAGAGCGCGCGGCCGTCGTCGATCAGATGGCAGTTGCCGCCATAATGCTCGATCGCGGCGATCTTCTCCGCCGAGGTCGTGCGCGGCATAACGGCATAGAAGGGTACGCCGATCATCGGCGCGAAATAGGCTTCCGACACCGCGGTCGATCCCGACGAGGCCTCGACGACGGACGTACCTTCGCGGATATGGCCGTTGCACAGCGCGTAGAGGAATAGCGAGCGCGCCAGCCGATGCTTCAGGCTGCCGGTCGGATGCGTGGATTCATCCTTCAGGTAGATAGCGATGCCGGACAGTGCCGGCACGATCAGCCGAATCAGATGCGTGTCGGCGGTGCGGCACTGGTCGGCCTCGATCGCGGCCACGGCCTCGTCGACCCAGCCGCGCCGATAGGCCGGCCCGGCCGGATTGTGCTGGCGGAACGGGAATGTCTGCATTGCGCGAATCTCTCATGATGCCGATCGTGCATCAAGTGTGAGGCTCAAAACTCCAGCGGCGCGTTGTCGACGACCTCCTTCATCACGAAGAAGGTGCGGGTCTGGCGCACGCCGGGCAGCGCGATGAGCTGCTCGCCGTGGATGCGGTTGAAATCCTCCATGTCACCGACCCGGATCTTGAGGAAATAGTCGAAGTCGCCGGCGACGAGGTGGCAGTCGAGCACGAATTTCAACTTCGCAATCGCCTGCTCGAAGGTGGCAAAGCTCTCCGGCGTCGAGCGGTCGAGCACGACGCCGACCATCACCAGCGTGCCCTTTGCCACCTTTTTCGGCGCGACCATGGCGCGCACCGCGGCGATGAAGCCGTCCTCGAACAGGCGCTGGGTGCGGCGGTGGCAGGTGGCGGGGCTGATCGCGACTGATGCGGCCAGCTCGGCGTTGCTCAGCCGCCCGTTATTTTGCAGCAATCTCAATATCTTGAGGTCGATACGGTCGAGCCGCCCGGACATGGAAGAATCTTTCACTTGGAGATGCATCGGCGAAAGAAGTCTTAGCTGAAGTCGCATCTTCCGCAAGACCACGTGCAATATGGGCGCAAAATTCGAGAGCACCTTTTTGCGCCGCAATGCTAGCCACGTCGCAGACACCAACGCCAACGGGGATGATCCATGAACCTGGAAAAATTCGCGCGCTATCCGCTGACCTTCGGTCCGACGCCCATCGAGAAGCTGGAGCGGCTGTCAAAACATCTCGGCGGCCACGTCGAGGTCTATGCCAAGCGCGAGGACTGCAATTCCGGCCTCGCCTATGGCGGCAACAAGCTGCGCAAGCTCGAATACATCGTCCCCGACGCGATCGCCTCCAACGCCGACACGCTGGTGTCGATCGGCGGCGTGCAGTCCAACCACACCCGCATGATCGCCGCCGTCGCCGCCAAGCTCGGCATGAAGTGCCGCCTGGTGCAGGAAGCCTGGGTGCCGCACGAGGACGCAGTGTACGACCGCGTCGGCAACATCATGCTCTCGCGCATCATGGGCGCCGACGTGCGCCTGGTCGATGACGGCTTCGACATCGGCATCCGCAAGAGCTGGGAGCAGGCGATCGAGGAGGTGAAGGCCGCTGGCGGCAAGCCTTACGCCATTCCGGCCGGCGCCTCCGTGCACAAGTTCGGCGGGCTCGGCTATGTCGGCTTCGCCGAGGAGGTGCGCAAGCAGGAGAAAGAGCTCGGCTTCAAGTTCGACTATATCGTGGTCTGCACCGTCACCGGCTCGACCCATGCCGGCATGCTGGTCGGCTTCGCCGCCGACGGCCGCGCCCGCAAGGTAATCGGCATCGATGCGTCCTTCACGCCCGCGCAGACCAAGGCGCAGGTGCTCGAGATCGCGCAGAACACCGGCAAGCTGGTCGAGCTCGGCAAGGAGCTCGTCGCCGACGATGTCGTGCTGATCGAGGACTACGCCTATCCGGCCTACGGCGTGCCGTCGGAAGAGACCAAGGAGGCGATCCGTCTCACCGCGCGTCTCGAAGGCATGATCACCGACCCCGTCTATGAGGGCAAGTCGATGCAAGGCCTGATCGATCTTGCGAAGAAGGGCTATTTCGAGAAGGGCGCGAAGATTCTCTACGCCCATCTCGGCGGCGCGCCGGCGCTGAACGGATATGCGTATGCGTTCCGTAACGGGTGAGTGAAGGCTGGCTCTCGCGCCTCATTAACTGCTGTCGTCCCGGGCAAGCGTCAGCGCAGACCCGGGACCCCCGCGCGAGCGCCTGCGCTCGTCGCGACCACATGACCGCGTTTGGCGAAGACTCGTGCTTGGCAGCTTGCCCCAGCCACATCGGCCTGTGGTTATGGATCCCGGATCTGCGCGCTTTGGCGCTTGTCCGGGATGACAATTGAGTTGGCGGCTACCTCGTCCTGACGATCTGCAGCAGCTCGTCGCCGTAATGTTCGAGCTTCTTGTCGCCGATGCCCGGCACGTTGCGCAGCTCGTCCAGCGCGGTGGGCCAGGCCCGGACGATGCCGTCGATGGTGGCATCGTGGAGTACGACGTAGGCCGGCACGCCGCGCTGGCGCGCGACCTCAGAACGCCAGGCGCGCAGGCGCGCGCGCAGCTCTGGATCGACATCGCCTTGCGGCGCGCTGGCCGCGGGCGCGAGATCGCCGCGACGGGACTTGGCGCGGCTCGACCGGATGTGGGTGCCCGGCGCCTCCTCGCGCAGCCACACGTCCGTTTCGCCGCGCAGCACGCCGCGCGAGGACTCCGTCAGCTTGAGCGCGCCGTAAGCTTCGCTGTCGCTTCGCAGATGTCCCATCGCCACCAATTGCCGCAGCACCGTGCGCCATTGCTTTTCGTTGAGCTCGCGGCCGATGCCGAACACCGACAGCTTGTCGTGACCGAACTGCGTCACCTTCTCGGTCAGGCGCCCCATCAGCACGTCGATCAAATGCATCGCACCAAAGCGCTGTCCGGTGCGGTAGACGCAGGACAGCAGCTTCTGCGCCAGCACCTTGCCGTCGCGCATCTTGGGCGGCGTCAGGCAATTGTCGCAATTTCCGCCGCTCTCGCCCATCACGATCTCGCCGAAATAGGCGAGCAGCCGCCGTCGGCGGCAGTGCGGCGTTTCGGCAAGACCGACCAGTGCATCGAGCTTGCCGATCGAGACCCGCTTGAACTCGTCGGAGGCGTTGGACTCGTCGATCATGCGACGCTGCTGCACGATGTCCGACAGCCCATAGGCCATCCAGGCCGTCGACGGCTTGCCGTCACGGCCGGCGCGCCCCGTCTCCTGGTAATAGGCCTCGATGCTCTTGGGCAGATCCAGATGGGCGACGAAGCGCACGTCGGGCTTGTCGATGCCCATGCCGAACGCGACGGTCGCGACGATGACGATGCCGTCCTCGTTGAGAAAGCGGTCCTGGTTGCGCGAGCGCAACGACCCATCGAGCCCGGCGTGATAGGGCAGCGCCGCAATACCGGCGTCCTGAAGCGCGGCAGCGACCTCCTCGACCCGGTTGCGCGAGAGGCAATAGACCACGCCGGCATCGCCCATGTGGCGCTCGCGGATGAATTCCTTCAGCTGCGATACCGAATTGCGCTTGTCGACGATCTCGTAGCGGATGTTGGGCCGGTCGAAGCTCGAGACGAATTGCGGCGCGTCCGAGAGCTGAAGCCGCGCGACGATCTCCTTGCGGGTCAGCTCGTCGGCGGTCGCGGTCAACGCGATGCGCGGCACGTCGGGAAAGCGCTCGGCGATGATGGAAAGGCCGACATATTCGGGCCGGAAATCATGGCCCCATTGCGAGACGCAATGCGCCTCGTCGATCGCAAACAGCGCCACCTTCGCCTGCGCCAGCAGCGACAGGCAGCGGGGCGTCACCAGGCGTTCCGGCGCGACATAGAGCAGGTCGAGGTCGCCCGCGAGCAGGCGCCGCTCGATGTCGGACGCCTCCTGCGGCGTCAGCGACGAGTTCAGCGCGGCGGCGTTGACGCCGGCCTCGATCAGGCCGGCGACCTGGTCGCGCATCAGGGCGATCAAGGGCGATACCACGATGCCGCAGCCTTCGCGCAGCAAGGACGGAAGCTGGTAGCACAGCGACTTGCCACCGCCGGTCGGCATCAAGACCAGGCAGTTGCCGCCGTCCGTGACGTGCTGGATGATCTCGCCCTGCGCACCGCGGAAACCCGGCAGGCCGAACACCGAATGCAGCACCGACAGCGCGTCGCGCCCATTGGCCGGCGCAGGCAGTGGAGCGGTGGAGGGAGCGGACATGGCGGAGCAGATCAGGCCGTGAGATTCGTCACAAGGCCAGTCGCATGCTGGCGTCGGCGTGGCAAGACCGTTTGCGGGGCGAGTGCGCCCCTTCCCCTCTCCCCCTGCGGCCTTGCGGGGAGAGGGTGGCTCGCCGCATAGTGGCGAGACGGGTGAGGGGCCTCCATCCACGAATTCGATTTTGCGGAGGCATACCCCTCATCCGGCGCTTCGCGCCACCTTCTCCCGCAAAGGGGGAGAAGGGAAAAAGACGCTACGCGCCGATCCGTCGCAGCGCTTCTGCGACGGTCACGATCGGCATGTTGCGCTTGCCGGCGGCCTCCAGCGCATGACGCATCAAATGTGGCGTGCAGCCATAGGGGCTCGGCCTAGTGGTGACGTCGTGGCCGTACAAGATCAGCCAGCCGCCGCTTGCGACTGCCTCGTCGAAATAGCGATCGATGCCCGCCTTGTCGATCTCGCAATCGACCAAAGGCGAGGCGCGCAGGAACTGGAGATCGATGACGCCGCTGTTGACGCCGGGAAGGATGCCACGCGCGGAGCGAAAGGCTTTTGCGAGTTGCGGCTTGCGCCAGACCGAGGCGATCCCATAGGGATAGGCGAAGTTCTCCAGCGTGATCGAAGCATCGATGCCGCGGAAATGACTGCGGTTCCGCTCGATCTCGCGAGCCATCGCGGCTTCGCCGAGAGTGGCCGAGCTCTGATGCGAGAAGGTGTGGCAGGCAATCTCGTGCCCAACGCGGTGAAGCCGCACGATCGCGTCATTCGACAGGCCATGCCAATGATCCGAGGGGCGATCGATCAGACTGCCGGCGAGGTAATAGGTGCCGCGGCCGCCATGCTGCTCCAAAAGCTCGGCGCCCTCGCCTGCGGCGCTGTCGGGGGCATCGTCGAAGGTGAAGCTCACCATCGGCACATGCACGGGCAGCCGGTGCGGCGCGGCCCGAAAATGCCGGGCCAGCCGATTGTTCACGCGTCCCTGGAGTGCCGACCACACGCTGCGTTTCCCGTGATGTCCTGTTTCTCTACTGAAACATTCGTGCGCAGGTTGAGGCAAGCCTAACGCACGGGTAATCCTAACGCGGAATCAAGACCGCTTCGGCTAGCGCGCCGCCACCGCCGCATCGGCGTCCGCGCCGAGATAGCGCAACCAGTTGCGGAAGAGCACCGCCGCGGCGTTGCCGGCGTCGATATCGGCGCGCAAGCTCAGCCCAGGCAGCTCGTTGGTGAGCGCCGGATGGCGCTCGTGTGTCGCCTTCTTCTCGAACCGAGCCAGCTTCTCTTCGGTCGCTGCGTCAAAGTAACTCACCGGCAGGCGCGGATAGTTGTCGCGCTCCCGCGCGAGATAGCGGCCGATGTCGCGCAGATATTCGCGCTGGAGCGACAGCGCGTCATACTCCGGGTGGCCCTGGAAGAACACGAAGCGGCTGGCATATTGACGAACGAAGACGTCGACGCCGGCTTCGGCCGAGCGTGTCAGCACCTGATAGCCGGCCTCAGCGAGATCGCTCTCGGCGATTTCGTTCAGACGTGAATGCGAGACCTTGAGCGGCGCAGGCGCCGCATGGGTCAGGGAATCGCTCATCACGACGTCGCAATCGAAAATGCCGTGGCATTTGGCCGGCAACCGCCGCCGCTCAATGCCGTCGAGATGCAGCACCGCGGCATGCGCGGCAAGGCACGACCAGATCGTCGATCGCGTGTTGGTCTTGGCCCAGTCGATCAGGCTCGTGAGGTCGCGCCAGTATGGCTCCTGGTCGAGCTCGGGCGCGATCGGCTCGGCGCCGGTCACGATCAGCCCATCGAATTTTCCGCGCTCGAGATCGGATAGGTCGGAATACTCGCTCTCGACATGCCACCTCGCTTCGGGCGAGCGCTTCACGCTGGGAAGCGAGAAGCAGTGGAAGCGGATACGGCGCGCACCTGCTGCGGCCTGGAGCAGCTTCATGAACTGCCGCTCGGTCGCCTTCAGTGCCGCATCCGGCATGTTGTTGACGAGACCGATGGTGAGTTCGGTGCCGGCTTCGCGCGCGAGATCGTGCGCGGCGGGCACCAGCGCCGGGCCCGCAATGACTTGATCGCTGTCGATCAAGATCGTCATGGGCGGCGGCGCCTACTCCGCGGCCTCGAGGCGCGCCGATGGGCAGGCTTTTTCCAGCGCCTGGCCGACGTCCTCGATGATGTCAGAGACATGCTCGATACCGATCGACAGACGGATGGTCTCCGGCAGCACGCCGGCAACGCGCTGCTGCTCCGCCGACATCTGCCGGTGCGTGGTCGAAGCCGGATGGCAGGCGAGCGACTTGGCATCGCCGATATTGACGAGCCGCGTAATCAGCTTCAGCGCATCGTAGAAGGTCTTGCCGGCCTCCATGCCGCCTTTGATGCCGAAGGTGAACAGCGATGAGGCGTTGCCATTCAAGTACTTCTGCACCAGCGGATAATAGGGGCTGTCCGGGAAGCCGGTGTAATTGATCCAGGCCACGCGCGGGTCGTCGCGCAAAAATTCGGCGACCTTGCGGGCGTTCTCGACATGGCGCTCCATGCGCAGCGCGACAGTCTCGATACCCTGGAGCAACAGGAAGGCGTTGAACGGCGACAACACCGAACCCATGGTGCGCTGGTAGACGCTGCGCGCGCGCTCGATATAGGCGGTGCGGCCGAACCGCTCGGCATAGACGAGGCCGTGATAGGACGCGTCGGGCTTGTTGTAGGCCGGAAAACGATTGGCGTATTTCGCCCACGGGAAGTTTCCGGAATCGACGATGGCGCCGCCGAGCGTGGTGCCGTGACCGCCCAGGAACTTGGTCAGCGAATGCACGGCGATGTCGGCGCCGTAGTCGAACGGCTTGAGCAGGATCGGGGTTGCGACGGTGTTGTCGACGATCAGCGGCACGCCATGCGCGTGGGCGATCTTCGCCAGCGCCTCGATGTCGCAGACATTGCCGGCGGGATTGCCGATGGTCTCGGCGAACACGGCCCGGGTGTTTTCGTCGATCAGCTTCTCGATCGCCTCCGCCTTGTCGCTCTCGGCGAAACGGCCGGTAATGCCCTGGCGCGGCAGGATGTGCGAGAGCAGCGTGTGCGTGGTGCCGTAGAGCTGCGGCACTGAAACAATGTTGCCGCCGTGATCGGCGACGTTGACGAAGGCAAAATGCAGCGCAGCCTGCCCGGTCGCGACCGCAAGCGCGCCGACGCCGCCTTCGAGTTGGGCGATGCGCTTCTCCAGCACCGCGCTGGTCGGATTGGCGATGCGGCTGTAGCGAAAGCCCTCAGTCTCGAGATTGAACAGGGCCGCGCCGTGATCGGCACTGTCGAAGGCGTATGCCGCGGTCTGGTAGATCGGCACGGCCACGGCGTGCGTCGTGGCTTCGGGCTCGTAGCCGGCGTGAATAGCGATCGTCTCGTTGCGCATCGTGCCACCTCCGCGTGGAGCGGGCCGCACTTATTGGCCTACAATGAGGCGTGTGCGTTGTCCGCCGTCCCTCTGTTAGAGGCGGGTGGTAAAGCGGACAATAATTCGCCTAGAGATCGAGGAAGTAACCCTAATGCTTGCTCGCGAATTGGCCGGAAATCCGGTTAAATTCGATTAACTGACCTTGCCGTGTCTCGCGCGGTGTCGTCTCGCCCTGCGCGGCCGAGCTCCCCTCCCCCATGGGCAGGGTTATCGCATTTGCACATTTGGCGGAGGTCGTCATGCCCTGGCTTGTCCCGGGCATCCATGTCTTTGTGCTGCATGGAAAGGCGTGGTTGGCCGGGACAAGCCCGGCCATGACGCTGGACAGACAGTCGGTGCTCAACAGCGCACACCGCGGGAAAGGGGAATGCATCTCCAACGCGGCGGCGCTTGCTTAGGCTTACGCCATCGTCTCCCACAGCCGATGTGCCAGCACGCCGACGCGCTTCTCGATCGCGGCCGCGGCATCGAGTGCGAGATCCTCGCGATAGCGCCCTGCAATCAGCTGCACACCGATCGGCTTGCCCTCGTGGAGCGCCACCGGCACCACTGCGCCGGGCAGACCCAGCACGTTGATGGCGGAGATGAAGCGGATCTCGCCCCAGAAGATCTCGCGCACGCGCTCGGCGCTGACGGCATCCTCGCGCGGGCCCGGCGTCGGCTTCACCGTGGTCGGCGCCAGCACCACCGGATAGTCCTCGAAGAACAATTGCCAGGCGCGGATGTGGCCGTTGCGCGCGGCAGTGGCGCGCATCCAGGCGGGCAGATCGAGCACGTTGGCCTTGGCTTTCATGCCGCCCCAGGCCTTGTGAAAATCTTCGGACGCGACCTTCAGCATGGAGGCTTCCTGCATCACCACGGTCTCGTTGGTGATGATGTCGCACCAGGTCTGCCAGACACCGTTGATGTCTGGCACCTCGACCTCGCTGACGCGATAGCCGGACCGTTCAAGATGGTCCGCGGCCTGGCGCAGCGCCGCGGCGACAGACGGATCGACGTCCATGTCCTCTGGGATCTTTGCCAGCGCGACCTTGATCGGTCCCTTCGGCTTCTCGCCGACCAGTGGTGCCGGCACCCACCAGGGATCGCGCGGATCGCGCTGGCTCATCACCTCCAGCGCAAGGCGAACGTCGGCGACGTGGCGTGCGAGCGGCCCCTGCGCCGACATCAGATGCGCCAGCATCGGCCGCTCCGCCGTTGCGCTGGCGTTGAAGGCGGGGATGCGGCCCTGCGTCGGCTTGATGGTGGCAACGCCATTGCAATGCGCCGGCCAGCGCAGCGAGCCACCGATATCGTTGCCATGGGCGATGGTGCCGATGCCCGCCGCGACTGCCGAACCCGCGCCGCCCGAGGAGCCGCCGCAGGTGATATCGGGATCCCAGGGGTTGAGCGTCAGCCCGTGCAGGGGATTGTCGGTAAAGCCGCGAAAGGAGAATTCGGGCGTATTGGTCAGCCCGATGACGATGGCGCCGGCCTTCTTCGGGTTGCGCACGACAGGCGCATCGGAGGGCGCAACCAGGTTCTTGTTGGCGGGCACGCCGTTGAAGTTCGGCCGGCCCTGGTAGTCGACGTTTTCCTTGATGGTGACAGGCACGCCGTGCAGGAGGCCGAGCTCGCCGCCTCTGGCGCGCTGCTTGTCGGCCGCATGGGCCGCGGCAAGTGCTTCCTTGGAGAGATCGACGACGACGGCGTTCAGCCGCGGATTGACGGAGCGCATCCGTTCGAGATGGGATTCGACCGCCTCGACCGCGGAGATGGCGCCGGAGCGGATCGCGGCGGCGGTCTCGACTGCCGACCATTGCCAGGGCGCCCCCTTGGGGCGGCGTGGTGCGGCGGCCTTCGCCCGAGGCGCCTTCCTGGCCCGCTTCGCGACCACGCTCTTGCGGCTGGAGCTCGCCTTGCTCGGGGTCTTCACTTCTTTCTCCAAGACACTTTTCTTCTTGGTCTTCTTGGTCACCGTCTTCTTCGCCACGCCAGCATCTCCTTCAATTGCGCGGCGGAGGTTACGGACGACATGCGGCGCTGTACAGCGCGTTTCTGCATGGCGCGTTGGCGTGAGGGCCGATGCGACCAATCGTCAGCGCACCGCACGCCTTCGCCCTACTCTGCCGGAGACGCTGCGACGCCGGCCGGCGCATGGTCGAGCCGGAGGCTCCACAGCGCCAGCACGAGACCAATGGCCGTGATCCCGGCTGCGACCAAAGGCAGCGTGGAGAGACCGAGCCCGCGGTCAATGGAGACGCCACCGGCCCAGGCGCCGAGCGCGTTGCCGAGATTGAACGCGGCGATGTTGAGGCTGGAGGCCAGCGTGCGACCGCTGGGGCCGGCAGCCTCCAGCACCCGAAGCTGGAGCGGGGCGACGGTCGCGAAGGCGGTGATGCCGAGCAGCAAGATCAGCGCGATGGAAAGGATCTTGACCGATAGTACGGCGGCCAGGCCAAGCAGCACGATCGCCAGCCCGGCGAGCGTGCCGGTCAAGGCCCGTGCGAGGCCGCGATCCGCAAGCCTGCCGCCGGCGACGTTGCCGATCGCAAGCCCGACGCCGAACACCAAGAGAATCGGCGAGACCGCGGCCTCCGAGAAGCCGGTGAAACGCGTCAGGATCGGCTGGATATAGGTGAAGACGACGAACAAGCCGGCGAAGCCGAACACGGTCATCGCAAGACCGAGCAGCACCTGCGGACGACCGAGCACCGCCACTTCTTCGGCGAGCGAGATCGGCTTGTCGCCATTGCCGAC
>Ga0099824_1006970_pt1 | contig 15228 bp, 6 predicted proteins | sample SiratrowhiteBW_FD_76837 | JGI IMG/M metagenome (GOLD analysis project Ga0099824, IMG submission 76837) | Root nodule microbial communities of legume samples collected from California, USA - Siratro white BW | ecosystem: Host-associated > Plants > Roots > Nodule | place: USA: California...
GTAGTTGATTTTTCATGGAATTACCACACACACATATATATATATATATATATATATAAACAAAAAACAAAGGGCGAATGTTAATTAAGTGTTGGCCAAATATTGTTGGAAGTAATATTTTGGCATTAAGTGGAAGCTGTGATTGTTTTGAAAAAGTTTGACTCCAACTTAATAAAAATATCCCATTTTAGCAGCATGGAACTGGAGTCAACCAAGCCAGTGCTATCATTATTTTTTATTTATCTAGTATTTGATATTACCGAACTTGGACGAATTAAATTAAAGTTTATACATAACGAAGACATAATGTAAATGATGATAAATGAATAAAATATAATTGTCATAATCATAAACTAACTAATCATCATCCATTAAAGAGAGAAATATGATTAACATTACGGCCAATGACTTCGTTTCATTGTTCATAATTTTTAACAAATGTTTCTTTTACTCTTTTCGTTGTATTTTGCATTTGATTTACTTCAAAAAAAATCCAACAACATAACATTAAATGGAAAATTTCTTCTCTTCAATTCAATCTTCTTATAACTCCCTTTAAATTGAACTCTCAAAGTGAACCCTTCAAATTTATTGATTATTTCAGTACAATAGATTCCAATTCCATTTTAATCATGCTCGATATTCCTTCCTTCATATTACAAATTCAATTCTAGTTGCAATTGTAATTAGAATTCAATTTTCTCTAGCGTGGAATTGAGTTTCTTTGATAATTCATACGTCCCTATTTATGTTATTCCCCAAATCTATGCATTCTTCTCCAACTTCAAAATTCACTCGATAGAATTTTCCTTTTAAGTAATTAGCGATGTTTAATTTGGATCACTTTAGCTAAATTTCATAAAAAAAATGTTTAAACCTTCATAAGAAAAACTAATGTTTTAAGTCCCTACATTTTAAAAGGAACACACGTTATAAGTTGGTCATAAGGGAAGAGAATCACGTCCTTTTTTTTCATAAATATAATCATTAAATACATATTAGAGTTTTATATCTTCTAACACTAAAGTGAAACTCCTGAATAATATTTGGAGTGATATAGTATCTTCAATTATGTTTCTCTCGCGCGAGATCCAAAATCTGTAATAGAAATATCTTTTTGGTTGGTTATGGTAGTTCAGCTTATACTTGTGTTAAACTGATTTTAACATATCTTATGTTAAAATCTTTTTTTTTTTTTTTCTCTTATGAAATGGTTTGCTTGCTTTAAAAAAAAAAAAAAATTTATTATTTTATCCTATAAATACTTGTAAAGAATTTTATTTAAACAATCCCCTTACCATCTTTAACCAAAACCCTCCACTCCAAGTATAACTTTTGGTTTAAAACACTATTTTAAAGTGCAAAAATGTATTTTGAACTGTTCAGTCATAGGCATAGAGCTAGCCAACAAAACCCCCCTTTTAGACCTTGTGTCTAAAGCAATGAGGTGGCATTATTATATATTTAAAATAATGCAAAGTGATGGTTAATGTGATGGGAAAAAAGATGAAAAAAAGTGTTGTAGGTAATTCATCCAGCTTGTATAAATAGCTTGAGTTTGTGTAATGAATGAGAAGGAAAACTACTAACGTCATCTATATTCGACTTAGATGTAATTTACAAATAAAGAATAAAATAAACAAAACAAAGCATATGTATAATGAGTAAGAGGAAGAGGAAAATGAAAAAACGAAAGGGGTACAATGTTCTTGAAGGCATCATATACGAGCGACGTAGGAATTTGCCTGTGTTACATATCTAACCCACCGGTACGGCTCATGCGTTGCAGATTTCTTTGCTATCTGCAAATACTTCACCTGCGTAAAGAAAATTTATGAACTTAGCACATTCAAATCAATCTGCATAATGTTTGATAGACTGAAAGGCTTTTGCTCAAAGCGAAACTAGCAAAGAACAAGCAAGTTGACATGGTCACTTTACCTGAAGCCGTGATGCATTGTACATTGGTATGGTAAATGTCACGCTAACAGGTCCAGATTCTTTCGTTATATTAACTGTCAACAAATATATTTGCATGATTATGACATTACTAATCACCTAACCAGAAAACAAACTATCCATTTTGAGCATGCATTAACTATAAGCATAAATACCGTGAGATTCCTGAGCAAAGGTTAGCTTTGCCCGCAGAGTATGCTCAGATCCCCCGACAATCTGTTTTTTAGCAGTAATGAGTGACCATTTCTCCAGAAAAAAAAAGGTAATTTCCAAATCATACACTAAAAAGCTTTCTTTGAAGAATTACAGTCAATGAAACACGCAAAAAATGGGTCACAGAAATGACAAGAAATATGACCTTTTTTAAACTCCATTCAAGCCTCTTGTTTGCTTCCTTAAAATCAGTTGTTTGTCCAACCGCTCCAGGTTCCAGCTCAAAACTAACCCTGCGACAATTCCATACAACTTACATGAGCAACTACAATATCGCCCATCGTTTATCCACACAGCAGAATTAGCAAGATAAATGATAGCACCCCATAATACTTGATGACATTCATTGACCTTTATTAATTGCTTTATTAAATTCTTCCATATGCAATGCAAAGTCTTCACCTAATATAACTCAAGGTTTTAAGAGAGAAATGGTCCTTGAGACAATCAAAGCCTTCGATCCAAATCCAATATTGATATAACGGTCCCTTAAACTCCTCTTTCCAACAACTTGTGTTCAAATTTCACATATATGTCGTGAATTGTTGGATCAGACACTGAAAGTACATGAATGGTTGTATATGCAACATGGTCCAACACACTCCCTGAAGTGCTGAAATGTGGACAAGGCACATACCCACCCTACCTTGTTGTGAAATTTATCTTAGCTTAGAAAAGGGGGAAGAGTTATAACCTAGACCACGTGATCATAGAGTCTCTAATACATATCAATCAATCACCCAAAAGCCAAAGACATTGGGTGAAAGCACATAATATTATATATAACCCAGTGAGTGTGCCAATGATCATAAACAACCAATGCACAAATGATCTATTATAACTCTAGAGTCTAGTCACACGCCAAAATTGGCAATTAGATTATTTCAATAATAGATTATATCTAATCGATATTATTAATAAATTATAACCAGAAACAGTTTTTGTCTGGGTAAATTTATTATAAAAACGATTTTAAGACAATTATTTCCATTTGGATACAACAACAACAAACTAGATTTTATATAGTAAATTGTGAAAAATATGGTATGCAAAAAGGCTAAGAAAAAAGCTTATTTGATAATTTGGGGAGACTAGTTTTAGGAGATCAAGAGCTGTTGGAAAATATATAAGCTTCAAATATATAGATGCATGAAAACAGCTTCTTTTTTTTTTTTAAAAACAAAAAAGAAAAAACTGTGAATTTAAGTATCTATCCCGTACACTATTTTTTAAACCGCTTACTTTTCAAAAATTCCTTTCAGTATAACCAGTTGTCAAAAACATCCCTATTGCCCCAAGGGGATAAAAAAAAAATTTTAAATAATTAAACATTATAATTAGTTCCCTCTATATTTTTTCTAGAATCAGGCGACAATCCTTTCCAGAGTTCTATAAATCGAGCTCTACTCCTGTCCAAAACCTATTAGGGGTATACTTTAGTAAAACCACTAAATGCATCAACATGTCAGTTTCCAGTTAACGGAAAACCACTTTCAAAGATAATTTCCTATTTATTAAACGACAGAGAGAAATATAGAATAACACCTGGAGGTACATTTCGGTAGTGGCATCTGCAATTTGATAGTATTTGCTGTTACACTTGAAGCAAACTCGGCACTTATTTTAAGAATTACTTCTGCCTGCAATAGCAATTTCAAGAGTGTTATTCTGCTAGTGACTGCAAGGGAAAGAGAAATACACACATACATAAGACTGAGAAAACTATAATGAAAAGTAGGTATCACCTTAAGCGACCCAGCCTCTTCAATCAGAGCATTAATACGAAAAGGAGGCCTAAATTCCTGTGTCATACGGTAGTTCATGACTGGAAACTCACCATCTGGTGGGACCTAAAATTGGCAGTGTACCATTAAACAAGTCAATAAAGTACCTTTACATTCTAAATATAATTGTTAAGACTACTTTGGTACTCACCAGGGATAGAGTTCTATCAATATCAAAACTATCTAGCCGAACAGATTCATGGAAATTACAGTCATCTAATACAACTGTTCCCGAGCCAGATGAGCTCCTATAACCTGCTCTAGAAACATTTCTACATGAGCATAAAATAATTACAAATCTTGGAAAAACTACTGGAAATACTTGAACGACTGAAAGTTACCGTAAGCTGCTCCCTGGCTTCTTCCGATGGAGAGATCGTCATTAAGTGCTAATCGAATTTCAGGATTGCCAGAAAGATAGCTCTTCATTTGTATGGTGCCATCAATCTCAGAAGTCAGAATGTATCCCTGACCAAATCACATTAAAAATACTAAGAATGATGAACACATTTGACAAGGGAATCATTTGAATATAAGATTTCATTCTGAATTGTAAGTGTTGGGAGAACCAAGTATTAGCTAAGATTTTGGAAGGGAAAATCTTTGGAAGGATAATTCATACAGTCCTGTCTTTTCTTTTTCAATTTTCTCTTTGAAAACTTAGACTTTGTTTTTTGGGTTGGAATGTAACTATCCTCCATCTAATTGCCTATTTTTAACAGGGCTTCTATTGGCCTTTTCCTCACATGGCCAAACTGTCTCAGCTGACATTCTGCCATAGTCCTCAAAAGCTTCTCCTTCAACTTTCTTTCAAAAAACTCCATCCCTAATCTTAACTTTTTCCCGTATGTACATTAATCCACTACAACATTTTCATTCTGCAACACCTCAACTATGTTAGTTGGAACTTTCCCACGAAACATTTGGTATCATAAAAGCACTAGTTTACTATAATGCATAAAAAGATTTCATCCAAAATTGACTATTTATGTTTCAGAAAACAAGGTAAGTTTTTCCACCAAGCATTTAATAAGTAAAAGTTTTAATTGGAATACATGGTTTATTACTTAAGATTGAATTTGTTTCAGACACTAGAGAGTCAAAAGTGAATCTATGCTCTAAAGAAATCATAATTATATTTTGTAAATAGCATCATCTATACTCATGCTATATTGATGGACGAAGTAACAATGGAACAATGTGATGAAATTCATCATTTGATATTTTAAGACGTATTTACTAACACTGGAGCTAAAAGTGATGCTGATTTTCTCAATTATATCTACAAAAATTTCTTCCCTCCTTCTACCCCCGGGCTCTGTAGCAACAACAGATTTTGTTACAGCTATCCCTGGCATTCTTTTTGTCCCTTGCTGCATGCAACCAAAATTAAGAAATAGATATCATAAATAAGTGCCATCAATAATAACAGAAAACAAAATAAGTGCCCAGATATAGAACATAGTAAACATCATACCGCAAAAATTGAAGCAGGTCCAAGAGGTGACAGACGTGCAGCATCAACAACATGCGGCTCATTGAAAACATAGGCCTTCAACATCTCAGTAGATGTTGTTTGAACATAACCAAAATCCTTCAAAAACGTCAATCACTCGTAAGTACAATTTTTGGAAACATAACTAATTAACTATGAATCTCAGGCCAAAGCAGGATTAAAACTTTCAAAAAAATTGCAAATAGGATCTTTCAGTAATTTTTGTTTAAAGAAAAACAGATATAACATCCACCCGAAATTTCAATTCAAAGGTTTGTAATTTCTGCTATACATTACCAGAAAAACATTGTAAACACTTTTGTCAGATCTATCAGAGGCTACTAACATTAAGGTTAAAAAAATACTTGATATTTATATCAAGAATCAACTACGAACAAAATGAGCCTCAAGTATGAATATTAGATTTAGAAAAGGGAGCCAGCATGGATGAAGTAATAATTTAATTCAATGAAGCATTAAAGTTAAGAAAACAAAGGAAATTTAAAGACTTAATGAACCAAGGGGGGAAGCTCACAATAACTTCATCGAGTAACTCGTACACAAGCACAAAGTTCTTTCGTAGCGAGTCTTCATTGAGAATCCCAAGGTAATCTTTAATAACACGAGCAATTCTTTGCAAAAGCTCCAAGACTAAAGAAGGTGACACATTAACCCTTGTAGTTGCAACGAACAATAAGCCAACAACTTTCACATGAAAGTAATTTACACCATCAACATTCTGTCAAAGAACACACATAACACAAAGGAAATCAGCAAATTCAGCCAAAGAGTAGAAAATTACACAAAGTGAATAGAAACTCACAGCTTAAAAAAAAACATATTATGAGATCTAAACAATGTTTTAATTTGGGTAAATTAAACATTATATTACTATCAAAATCAGAAGTGGATGACATTGACAACAATAGATCAACATTGGCAAATGGATATACCATTTCTGCATATGATATACAAAATGAAGGCAGGACACAACAATAGTTACTAGTTAGCTTGAATGGTCATTCATCTACCAAGAACCAACAGACAGGATATGTCTTTGTCCCCTCCCCATTCTAAACATTCTAACCTTTTCAATTGTATATTGTAAAGCAAAATTTGTTAGACTGTGGGTATTCTAAGGTAGTTGACGTCCCGTGAAAGTAACTACTACATTATGAGAAACAGAGAAAACTGGTTTAGGAGGGAAAAAAAGGAGATAATGCCCTTATAAATTATTAATAACTTTACATACTCTCTCAAGCTTGAAGCACATTATTATATGCTCTGCTTGATAGAAAGATAATACCTACAAAGACAGGTGGTGCCTCCTGCAGGTCCCCATCTTCCCAAAACTTTACTTTGCGGAAAAATATCTCTGCACTTCCCTTCTGGACTTCCCCGCGATCTGAAATCAAGAAAACAAAGAAGCAATGGTCACTGAGAGTCTCACAGTAAAGTTTCCAACCATTGGGATAGGATAAAATCTTATTCAACATAATAATAAGTTCCTAGTGATAATGATGTTCACTTCACTTTCATTCCATCCATCCTTATAACAAAAACTTGCAGATTAGAAGCAGCCACATATTCGTACTCCATTCCCCAGCATATCTTAATATTTTAAGGTTCTATTTTCTAAAATTTAAAGCAGCTACTCAAAACAGGGAAAATACAATGACGAAACCCAAACAGAACGTAAGCACCAACTAGATTCTGAACTATGGTCTGAGAAACTCCATGGCTAGCAATAGTAGAGTTAGTCCCAATTTCATAAACTTACAGTGAATGCATGGAGCACATTTTAAAAAGAAAAACATCGGAATGTGTAAGGTCAGCTTCCAATACAGATCTCACCAATTATCGGTTCAAATGTTAGCCTTCTCTTGAAATGCATTTCCACTTACAATTTCCAAATGCTAACGAATCAAGATGCATTCCATCGTGTTTTAGCTCGTGCAACAAAATTGAACGGTGCAAATATCTCATCGAAATATCATCCTCAGAAAGTAATTAGCCACGCAAAATTCACGCTTCTCGAATTCGCAAGGGAAGCAATTAATAATTAGTAATTAGGTGGCAATCGCGATGCGAATCGAATAAGATCGATCTGGAAGCGTGAATTGGAATTACCGATTATAGAGTAAGAAATAACGATGCAATAGATGAGTAAGCTAAACTAAAATGGTCCAGTTGAAGAAAAATCCGTGAAAGCATTGGATGACAGAAACAGCACCAGATCCGAAAAGAATGAAAACAAAAATCGTAAGAAAGAAAGTGATTGAGAGAGAGAACTAACAGTCTCGGAAAACGATGTTATCGCCACGTTGTGACAGAACGAAGAACTGCGAGATCATGGCTCCGCTGGATGCAAGCACCTCTTACTGCTGCACCTTTTGGAAATGCCTGGTATTGGTTTCTCAGCACAGACGCAATTCCTAGTTGCAATTAACGGCTGTATATGTATTTTTTTTTTAATTTAATTACAAATCAATGAAATATTTATGGAATTTATTTTATAATAATAATAATAATAATATAGTTCTTTGTCCATGGATTTAAAATGTATTAGTATAATAATTTGAAATTTTTTTTATGGGGATAATAGTTTCTAAGAACAAGTGTACTTACCTGGTAAACTCAAGTGACATCCTTAGGCAAGTATTTACGTTTTGCTCTTAACAAGAAGAAACTTATTTTTTTTTCTATTTTTAAATAGATATTCACTTTCATTCTATTTTTATATTTTTATTAAAATAAAATTCACGTCTCTAATTTTATTTTGAAATAATATATTTGCTACAATTTGAATTAAAAGTTATGAAAATTAAACATTTAAGTCTTTTTATATAAAAATGAAGGTTTCACTATAGAAAATTTATTTTTTTAATAATTTTTCTTTTGTCAATTTCACACGTTGTTTTAAGATTTATGTGTGGAGGAATTTCTAGTTCATTTTATCATTAGAAATGATAAATTAAGTCGAGTTTGGTCTACTTCTCCTAATTTGAAGAAGTATTGATATTTTTTGGTCTATCATTTTAATAAAATAAATAAATAGTTAAAAAATTATTATTATTATTATTTAAAAGATATAAATATAAAATAATTTTAAACGTAAATCATTAATTCTTACAAATTGAGTTCTACCTATTAATTATAATAAATAATTTAATATATATATATAATAATATTTCTAGTTTATCAAATTAAAAATATTAATTAATTTAAAAAATATTTATAAAATTAATATATTTTTAATATATATATATATAAATAAATATATATATATATATATATATATATATTAAAAATTTAAAAAAAATTGTTCAGACAAGTTAAAATTCAAAACTCGTCTAATATGGAAATGCAGAAAAAAGATGTCATCCAATTACCATTTTATTTTACAAATATAATCAAATAATCAAGAATTATTTTGGTCATTTTTATCTAAGTAATTTGGGAATTAAATTTTTTCATCGAGATACAGGAAGATAGTAGTATGAAGGTAAAAAAAGAATTTGTCTTGAGAATTTAGGCAAAGTAACCCATTTTATTAAATCTATCGAATCTTTTGCAAACAAAAATAATTTGATGACAATCAATAAAAGAAATTAGTATGTGACCTAGACGAGTAGGACAAACCTATTACAAATAAAAGAAAAAATATCACACTTTAATCTTAAAACATTCTTCATGTAAAATTAATAAAGCAACAAGATATGCCTTGTTTTATTTATATTTGTTATTGTATTTAAATTATACTTAAACACAATAATAAGTTAATAAATTTAATCATATATTTTACGACTATTAATTTATTTTTATATTAAATAAAATTTTCTCAAAAATATAAATTTAATATTATAATTCATAATTACAACCATGGTGAGTATTTTTAGCATGTTATCACTGATATGTATCTATGCAGAAGTTATAAACTACAATTTGTAATTAAAATTGTCATATGGAGATTGAAATCTTGAGAATCCTGAAATTAGATTAAGATATCTTGTACAAAGTTGATACTAGAACTATTTTAAAATGGTATTAAGCTTTGGTATTCATAGATATGAACTATTTTCATTTTCAGGCATAAAACTTAACAAAAAATTATAATTATGCCTTTAAAATTGCAAAAGAAAATAACTTCAAGTCTCCATAATGATTAAAACTAATTAATAATATGTATATAAATTCTCAGAATCATTTTTCTGTCAGTAGCATAGAGCATACTTTATAGAACAGACCGTCTAAGTTTATGTATATTCTAAAACTGAAAAAAAAATGTAAATGCTAATTAGTAAGTGTATTTTCCATCACTTTTAATTTAACTCCTTCAGAAAATATTTTTATGTATACATGATTTATTCAACTTACTTAACAAAGTAACCATTTATCTTCGTTAAATTTCAATGATTTTCTTAAAGAATAAACCTTTTTTCTCTTAATCAAACTTATAATAAATCTTAAGTGCAGTGTTCTTTTCCAAAATTGTCCAAACCATTTATTTCAGTTATAGTATCATAATATCGTGATAAAGTACTGAAAATAATTCATATTTATAATTTTGGCCAATATGAAATACAACTACTAGATTATAATACTTGGAAATGAGATAAAAAAAAAAAGTAAAAGTAAATTAACATTTTGATAATGTTATTTATCGAATAAAAACATTTTTTTTAAATTAGACAATGTTAAATTTGCATATACTAATTGTTAGAGTTAAGAAAAAAAAATATAAATGAGATTATATTTTATAATTATTTATGGAAGTGTAAAGTTCAAATAAAAATATTTTCTGAGATTGAATAAATTTTTTATTTGTTTATTCAATTTCATATTTACATTTTTCATTGCTACATAACTCCAACACGCAAAAACATCACAATAATATTGGATTGTAAACACTAACTAAAAAATAATGTAATATATCAAGATTAAATTAAAAAAATAATTTATAAGAATTAAAAATAAATAATATTATCGAAAGAATGTTTCATTTTTTATAAAATTATAACCAATTTATTCTAGCTAAACTGCTTTTAATCTCTTTAAAATGTTTTAAAAAGAAAACTGTTATCAGTACCAATTTCAATGAAAGAACCACTAAAAAAATTAATTTATTAGATGATTAATTTGTAGAAAAAAGTTATTAATACTTAAAATAAAAATCAGTTGGAGTAGTTGAAATATATTTAACCTTAAAATCATGTTATTTTTATTACATTTTTACACAATTCTTTCATAATTTATATATTATTACATTGTTTTAACTCGTATTTTTTTTTTTTCGTGTTCTAAAAAATGTTATGAAAAATAAAAAGAGACAGTATGTTAACAGTTTTAAGTTTTATCTAAGAGCTTTTGTTATTAAGCTTTACATAACAAATTATTATTAAGTTATATCATGTTAAAGTATCAAATTGACACTGAATCATATATTATAAGAACCCATTTAACACTTAACTATAAAGTTGCTTTATTAAGGGTAATGAAACTGAAAAACAAGATTTAGAAGAAGAGAAACACAGTTATAGACAGAGAGGTGACTTTTTCTTCTTCTGATTTGTTACAATCATGACAAATCTGACACTGCATTAAGCATTAATCATCTAATGTCTTTAATTCATTTTCTAGCAACATAAGATTTATTGAGTTGTATAATGTAAACTGCAATTGAATTTGACTTCATCCTCGTGAATGATATGTTTCAAGCTTCTTGGTATAGCAAAGTCAGCACCAGAAATCATGTTCTTTCACAACATAACTGCTCCCTTCTTCTTTAACATTGCATCTTTTAAAATCAAGGGTCCATTTCTCAAAAGAGCAATTGGAGAAATTATAGTATCCTCCATGAAGAGAAAGCAACTCTCTTCTCACTCTATCTTCTATCCAAGGATAACTGAGCAAGTTCAGTAATGATTGGTTAATAGATTCCTGCCAAAAGTTGAATGCACTTCACTTTAATTGCCTTTGGAAACTATAGCTTATTTCAAGTACATGTAACTATGTTTCATCAAATTCAAGTCTAAGTTCTTAGAGGCAACTTCACATAATTTGGCTAAGCATAATGCAGTATATGATGGATACCTTCTCACAGAATCTGCATTGCTGATCAAAGCTAAGATGAGCTGTGGCAGCTGTTGTCTTCAGTTTGGCAAGTTCCCCATTGGCAACCCACTTGTGTATGAAATTTCTTGAGGATGAATGAGAATTAAAGATATAAAAAGAACTGTTTTAATGGTGAAATAAAAATTTAGTAATAGTAGTGCAGTAGTTAGAGATACCTTGATTCTGCATCATCTTGCATATTCATGAGAGCTTCAATCCCAGCACAGCTACTATGACCAATGACTAATATATTCTCAACCTAAAAATTTCAACAACCATTTTGAATTTCTCAGTTATTCAGGGTATGACCTTCCACCACAATAAGCTAATCAAAATAGAATAAAATTTCCAAATCTTCTTTCACCCAACACATATTCCTCAATCAAACTCTCATTTTTAGATACAGCATGTTCTGAGATTCTTTGCTTAGGAATTTAGAGAAACCAATTTATTTTTCCATTCAGTTCTACAGTGTGAATCAATGTATGATTCATTATTACAAAGACAACAGCATTATAAATAAATACATACCTCAAGAGTAGTTACTGCAAACTGAAGAGCAGCATTACATTCTGATGGTCCATTCTGTCCTCCAACATAAGAAAATACAAAAGAAAAATGATGAGAGAAAAATAAAAATTAACATTTGTTTGAAGCTCCCAAGAAAAAAAAGGAAGCAATTATGCTAATACCTTCATGGGAGGTACAAGATTGGCAATGTTACGTATCATAAAGGCTTCTCCAGGTTGGAATCCTAATATGTTAGAGGGGCACACCCTAGAGTCTGCACAAGCAATTACCATAAACTGTGTTTGGATTTATCAGTTAAGACCATCATACCCAATAAATTAAGCTAAAATGAACAACTCAGATAAACAAATAAATTGAATGGACTATATAAATCTGTTTGTTATCACCTTCGGAGATTGAACTTCAGCAAGAGCTTGAAAATGCTCCAACTCTTTACTGTCTAGAAGAAATATAGCTTATAAGATACTATGTTAACAACAAGAGCCAATTTTTTGTAAACCTGAAAAATTGTACAATCCGACACTTACATGTATTTCTGGTTCTTGAAACTCATAAACCTCTGCTTCATTAAACCAAACAAATTTTGATAGCCATCAGTTTCAGCCATATTCCCTTCATCAACAAGACCTTTGTTTTCTCGATCGAGTCTGACACAATAACTAGGACCCTCTGTTTGTTTCTCCCTAAAGTTAATGAAGAAAAATGATATAGTTGTAGTCAAATGTTAAATCATTAAGCCAAACTCACAATTTGCCTCAGATTGGCCAAAGAAAAGTTTATACAAATTAAAGTGAAACATCAAAAGGTTGAACAAAATTCATGAAGTTAACATCACAAACGTTAACTTACTTGATCGAAGGCAATGATGCTGCGGTACGGCAACGGTCTATCTGAATCCAATCCATCTAAAAAAACACAACAGGAAAAACAACAAAATCAGAAGTAAACATCTAAGAAAAAACTATGATGAAGTGATGTTTAATCAACAGCATCAAACAGCTAAAGTAACTTGCTGATGAGCTCACAAATTTTGGCCAAGGCCTTGTTAAGGAGGAGGTAGTTGGAGCCGAAAAGCGTGAGAACCACCATGATTCATAGACGTGTGAAGCCACTAAAGGTGCATTTGCACGGAGAAGTGAACTTGCTCTGGACCCTGCAATGCATCAGCAATTAAACAACATTATAACAAAAACAACTACAATTAATCACATCAAAGACTTATAATAGCAACATTTGGTACTCACTAATTGACCAAACCATCTCTTGAATCTCTTCTCTCCAACAAATGGTGCCTAGTGATCACAAAATACAAACTCCCTTTGATCTACAGTGGTCATTCATGGGAAAACGATAAGGATATATTAAGAGGATGACATGGGAAACACTCAATTAAAGAGACGTGTTCTGCGTGGTTACACGTACCATAAAAAGTTATCCCATTATGTTGGACTTTCCCATCAACCAGACATCTACGCTGCGCTGTGTCCATTGTTGTCTTGTCTCTCTCTTTCATAGTTGGCAACACTATCTGTTCCTTATCCGCGTGTCGGTCAATCTTTGGATTAAAAAAATGTTGTACACAAAATTATACAAGAGAGAGATAATAAAGTGAAGTAGTTAAGTGACCACTTCAGTTTTTTTTTTTTTCTTTAATTATTATATATATGTTCTAGTTATGAAGTTGTGATTAATATTTAGTTTAATAGTTTTTTGTTTTTAATTTAGTTCTACTATTTTTAAAGGTTTTAATTTATTTTTATTTTTAAATAATTAGTTTGATTCTTCAATTAAATTGATGCTAAAGGCGTTGAGAAAGTGACGACATTGTAGAATTAATCCTACGACTGTAAAGTCTTTCCATTTCATTTTCACGTATTCTCTTGCAAGAGAGGGATAGAACTCATAAGTTACTGCCTTTCAAAATTATAATGTTCTTCACATTTTTTCTTCTCTTTTCCATTTTCTTCCGATTATAAATTTAAAGGTAACACTAAAAGTAGTTGTCTAATATGTGTAATTATGACCGAATCCTAGAAGAGTTTTTTTTTTAAAGAAAACTAATTGTAACTCTGATAGAGTGAACTAATGTAAAAAAAAGGTGATTTTTTACTGTAGAAAGTAAATATGAAGTTTTCTCAAATAGAAGAAAACGTAATTCACTCTTAATTCAATACGAAGATATGAAGCGGCTTTTAATAAGCCTTACATTTCCAAAGTTCAACCGGAAATAAAGCAACTAATAAAAAATCAAGAAAATAACTACCCCACCCCTGAATAATTCAAAGGATTTATTTAAAAGTAAACTAACAGCCTATTAACCATCCTAAATTTTAGGAACTACACTCCACGTTCAACAATATTAATTTTAAATTCCAACATTTATTATCTTTCTATTATTCATTTTTATTATACTTTTGTATCTTCCTATAAATTCTGGGAAAATATTTTTAAAATGTTTTCTAACCAAATAGATGCTAGTTTCATTCCTATCATTAGTATTCTTAAGTGATCTAAGAGTATCTTAAAAGTAATTCAAGAATAATGATAAAATAAATCATCTTTCAAATAAAGTCAACTAAATCTTAGATGACAAAAACTTAGTCCAAGTCACGCAATAAGAGCTTGAACAATTCTAGAAAAATATGAACTAGAACTTGTATAACTATCTAAAGACAAGGATATTGACAAAGGAAAGTGGGTGTTCATAAAAAAAAGTTAGAGAAAACAACTAGCAGTCAAAGGTTACTCATAACAAGAAGAGAGAAATTATGCAAAGATTTATGCACTATTTGCAAGACTATTGGATATATGTCTCTTGCTCTCATTTTGTTATTTATAATAATATGAAACTATATCAGACAAATGTCAAGAGTTCATTCCTTAACAATCTCATAAAGGAAGAAGTTTATGTAAAATAACTCCGTAGGTTTGAGAATACTACATTTTTCAAATATGTGTTTAAGTTTAACAAGGTCTTATATGATTTAAAGCAAGTTCCCAGAGCTTGGCATAAAAACCTCAATCTATTTTTATTATTAAACAATTTTATAAGAGGAAATATATACATATATATATATATATATATATATATATATATATATATATATATATATATATTATATTTTTTTTATA
>Ga0099824_1006971_pt1 | contig 15226 bp, 7 predicted proteins | sample SiratrowhiteBW_FD_76837 | JGI IMG/M metagenome (GOLD analysis project Ga0099824, IMG submission 76837) | Root nodule microbial communities of legume samples collected from California, USA - Siratro white BW | ecosystem: Host-associated > Plants > Roots > Nodule | place: USA: California...
AAAAAAAAAAAAAAAAAACAGAAGATAAAACATAAGGATCATTTGAAATAAAATTAAGATGTTTATTTGTATAATATGAGGTCAAATATTATTTTTCTGAAAGGAAATAAAAGATATAAAATAAGAAATTCACAAATTACATTAATTTTTTAACAATGTATCATGAATTATTTGAGATGAATTTTTCTAAAAAGAACACGACTAAAATATTAGAGTCTTAACACCAATATTAGTCATCATATCACACATCTATTATTTTTCCTATAAATATGACAGATCCTAAAAATTTATTTTTTCAGCTCTGATTAAACAATATTTTTACTTATTTATAATGTTTCAAGGTATAATATTTTGATTCCGAAAACCCAAGGTTACTAAAATGGAGTCAGATTCTAGCTAAGGTTATATAATTTTTCAGTTGAAATTAGTTTATGCCAAAGTTTCTTATTTGATTTTTTTTAATTTTAATTTTTAATTTAAGTATAAGTTAATTTTAGTTTATAAAAAAATTAATTTTATATTTTTTAAAAAGTGCTTATACTTAGGATGGCTGATGAGTAAATAATTTTGAGTAACCATTAAGTCCATGAAACTGGGCTCCAGCGCAAGCTTGGGCCGGTTTGCATCACAATGCTGATGGCTTCTTTCTGCACCTCCATAATCTTATCCTGCATCTTCATAAAATTTTGAATGACACTAATAACGTTTTGGAAATTACGAAACTAGATATTGGAGTTTTTGAAATAAAATATAATACAGTACACTTGGACGTCGTTTTTCATCGTTTTGGAGAGTTTCGATCGTCGGCGGTGGTTCGACTATTTGGCAACCGTGAGTAGGGATTGAAGGTGTGAAGGGGTTCCGTTGGCGGCTGCGTGGAACGGTGACGAATGAGGTAAGTGTTTCATATTTTCGTTTGAATATCGAATTGCAAAATCTATTAAATCACTATATTGTGGTATATAATTTTTTTGAAAATATGTATCAGATTAAGTTGATTCCGATATTCAAAATGTATACTAAATCTTAAGTGGAAGTAAAATAGGCTGAAGGGTAAAATTGGGTTACACATTAACAAGATTAATTTTGATATTTCAAAAGTATTATAGAGGTGGATGATGAAATCAGGGAGGTGCAGGAAAAAGTCGTCCACAACGCTATCGGCCCATGTAAATCTGCATTGGAAATTGGTCCAACTCAACTTTTTTTTGGGTCGTGATAATTTTCAAACTTATGTGACTGCAAAAAGAAATCTTCATTGAAGGATCCCAACTTATCATATTTTTGTAAGTTATTTATCGATGAAGATTTTTATGTGAAAATAGGTAAAAAAAAGAGGATTTTCTTCGAGGTGCATTTGTGATCGTATTTTAATAATCACCATTCCAATATGAATTATTTTAGCAAATTTAATACTTAGTCTTTTTAAACTTTATGTTAGGTTTTTTTTTTGTTTTAACTTCTTTTGTTGCATGTTATTTATTTATATCTCTCTTTGGTTTTAGTTAAGACATTTTTTTGTCAAATTATCATCTCAAATGGTGGTAAAATAACTTCCATAATTGACTAAAAATGTCACAATTTGTGTCACTGACAGCTATTTAACAAAAAATGATTAAATTGAAACCTAAAAATGGAAATAAAATACTAAAATAAAATAAAATTAAAAATACAGAATATACTTTAGAGAAAAGATAGTTAAATGACCAAACTATTAATTTTACTTTTTTTACACGGTGATTGCGAAATTTGATCCAACAGCTCATTTGTATGTATGTTAAAAATATAATTTATCAAAAGTAATCTATCCAAATCAGTGTTGTCCCAAAGTAAAATTTACTGAATTCATGATATGTAATTGAATCATTAATAATTATACTTTTGTCTTAAACCAAAAGACCAAGTTATTAGTTAATAACTTTAAATTAATTTAACTATGTGCTTTATTAATTAATTCCTGAGTAAATAATAGACTATCAAATTTCTCAGGCAAAGAAAGTTGTGGAAAAACAAGAACATATATGTACATCGGAAGAAAGAGAGAGGCATCAAACTTTATACTTGCTTCAACAGTTGCCAAACTTTTTCGTGGTCCTCAAAGTATAACTCCCTTTTCCAACTATTTGCAACTTGTATGTATAATTTCCTTTGGGGTAAAGCATAACCAATTTACAATTCCCACTTACTACAGTGTCCTTTTCTCTCACACATGCTTTATTCCATCATCTACTTTCATGCCAACTAGGTGCAAAACTACACATTAATTTTACTATCGATCACTAAACACATTAGTTACCGAAATAACCATCTAAAATGAGTAATAGTAAAAATTTTAATTATTAAATATTTAGAGATTGATTTTTTGGATGGTTACAATTTAGTGACTGAATATGTGGTCGTGAAATCGGTAGCAAAATGTTTAGTTTCAAACATTTTTTAAAGACCGATTTAGTCACTGAAAATTTTTGAAATATTGATCGCTAGGTGGCTAAAATAAAATAAAAATCAGTGGCTAAAATAAAATAATTATTAGTGACTAATTCGGTGGCTAAAATGAAATAAATTTCGGTGACTAAAGTGGTAACTAAACAGAAATATTTATCGGTGGCTAATTCGGTGATGAAAGAGAAATAAGTTTTGGTGACTAAATCAGTGGCTAAAATTAAGGAAATTTCAGTGACTAAACTGATGGCTAAATATCATCTTTTTACATATTATTTTAGCCTGTTTACAAACAATTTTCAAACCTGTTTATAAATACTCAAATTTTAATCATGCTAATGAATAATGAACTTCAACACATAATATAGAAAATAGTAGTGTAAGGATATTACATAATGAAAAGTGTTGTAAGCAAATGAAAAAAAAGTCCAATGTATTATAGAATTCATTATATAATTAATTCTCATCTGTATTATCATCTCTAATATGGTCTTCTCTATGATGTCTATTGGGAGTAAGATTTGAACAACGTGACATCAAATTATTCACTTGCTTGAATGTGCTGGAAGATGAGTTTCATATGTTCCTGTCTGTTATCACTTGCTCCAATTTTTTTAAGTGTCCGCTCCTTGGCATGCTTTGTCATAAATATTTATAAATGCTAAGGTGACCTTGTGCAGAATTGTGCAGGGAAAATGTTAGAATCTAATAGCATGTCACCTAAAAGCTCATTGTCACATGCTACATTTATTCCTAAACTACATTAAAAATTCACAAAATACTACTTTTATATAAATTAATAGCAGAAGATTACAAAATTATATATAATTAAGAAAATATATACCTCCACATGACGCAACAAGAGCAACAAAACTAAGAGTAGTTGTATCAGCACTACAACTAATAAAGCCACTTGCTCCATTTATAGGATACTAAACAATGACACAATAATCTTTCTCCCACCTACAAATAAAAGATGATAAAATTTATTTGTTTGAAAATCAATGCAGTACAAATGCTTTACGTCGTCTCACACAAATGATAATGCAGTATGGAATTTTAAATTTGCAGTTTGCAGTTTAATTTAATTCCATTACTTAAATTTACAGTATACAAAGTGTTAGACATCAAATGTGGTTTGAGTAAATAGATCTCACGTGAATGTAAAAATTAACCAAAAAAAACATGGATAAATGTTAGAAAGAGAGGTAAGAGAAATCACATTTTATTTGTTATTAACAATTGATATTACTCTCTTTATCCTTATTTATTGTAGAGAATTCAAGTCCAAGTTCTAGAATTGTGCATAATTGTGTAGGTTTAATTTAGTTGAATTCAATACTAGATTTTACTAAATATTTACAAATGCTAAGATGACCTTGTGAAGAATTGTGCAAGAAAAATATTAGAATTCACATTAAAATTACATTAAAAATTTACATTTTTCAAATCGCTATTTCGGTAACAATTAGCGATTATATTATTTTAATTATATTATTTTGGTCGTTAATATTAATCATTGTGACTAATTTTTTTGGTAATTTTTTTTAGTGCTATTTTGAATTGATCAATTTACATTCCTCCACACTAAGCTGTATTATTAGTTTTCACTCAAAAATCAGAACTGTATAGACATGTTGAGTTTGTTCCTAGTAAATTTTATGCGAATGATTAAAGTAATACATATGGATTAGTATGTGTTCTGTTGAGTGAGATTGTTTGTCTCATCTCGTTGTTATTAATTATACATACAGCTCCATGGATGTTGACAGATGGAGATGGAAGATGAGTGGGGATCCATTTTCATTTATCACAGACTCTCACAATCACTGAAAATAAAAATCAGAGTAAGTGGATGCCTTGATGGTCTAAGCAGTGACCTCACTCACAAAAATGGGACAAAATAATCAATCAAATATATGTACCTGGAAGATCAAAATTGACAAGGCCTAGCTCCTCAAGACATTGTGTAGCAATCTAGAAAACATCTAAGAAAAAATAAAAAGAACAAGCAAAAGTTGAGGCAAATTTGTTCCAAAAAAGGTTGAGGCAAATTCCAGTTGATACATAATGATCAGCTGCTGATTCTTTCCCACCATGGCTAGCTAGGCATTAGTTTAATTTGTAATTGGTGGCTTTTTCCGAAAGTTTAGCTACCTTGAAAGAAATTAAATAAAGGTGTGAAAAGGGCCTATGTTTATACGTTTATTTTTTCTTTTGAAAAGGAAGTAATTGAAAAGAATGTTGGAAAAGTATAGTTCCTCCCAAACAGATAAAGTACTAAACCAATTTCATGGTTGAGATTCTTGACAGTGACACCCTACTTTGCTCACCTTGCCAAAGTCATAATCACGAGTTTAAAGAAAAGATGTTACTGGACCCACCTTTGGAATGATTGGCAGCTTCAGGAAAAGATAGGAAAAAGCCTCGCACTAACCAACCCAAATTCTGCTATTCAACTTCAAGAAAACGATCACCATCTAGGGTTTCACGATGACAACCATAATTCAATGTAATATTTTCTCCTCATTCTCAATGGTTTAACTTTTTCTTTCTTAAAATTCCAATTTTCTACATAATTCTACCTAATTTCGCTTTCTCATTAACTTTTTTACAGCTAGAGTTTACCGTCATTTCTGTTTTTCTGATATCATTTTTTTTTGTCAAGTGTTTTATTCTAGTATTTAACTTTTCTCTATAGTTTTTCTGCTTTCTTCTATTTATTTTTTTACTTTTATAGAGCTAGGAGTTTCTATGTAATGGTTACATAATTAATGAGTTAATTAAAATAGTGAGAATGTATTTTATTTTTGTTATTTTTTGTGATATGTTGTTACTGTGTAACTAAAATAAATACACAATTAAGTTTTATTTATAAATGTATAATAGTTTTACGATTTCAATTAATGAGTTAATTAAAATAGTAAAAAGTACTGCACTTCAGGGTGTTTAATATTCCCCACTCATTCTTTTTTGTTTTTTTTTTGTGTAGTGTGTTGCTACTTTGTAACTAAAATAAATGATGCACTTTTATTTATATAAATATGTATGTAATGGTCGCACCATTTCAATTAGATGAGTTAATTTGAATATTGCAGGATCTTAGGGTGGTTAATATTCTCTTCTCATTCCTCTTCTATTTTTTTATGTGGTGTGTTGCTATTGTGTAACTATAATAAATACATAGTAATGCACATTTATGTTTTATTTATAAATATTCTGATTAAGTAATTAAAATAAATGTGAAGTTAATTTTAATAAACGAGTGGTTACATTATGTGAAACTGTAAATGTAGTTGGTAATATAGAAACAAATTTAGTTAATAATAGATATCATTTAAAAACTAATAATAAATTTATGTAAAATATTTATATAATATGTTTAAATTTTTCTTTTTAAATTTACTGTTAAATTTTAATTTTATTTTAAATTATTTCTATATTAGTAACTAAATTCAAATATCCAGCTTACACTTAATTTTGCTAAATATATTTTATTACTAAATTTTAATTTAATTTTTTTCAACATCAAACTTACTCTTAATTTAATTTAATATATAAATATCATACTAACATCATTTTTTTATTTTAATTTAAACAATATATGTCAATCCTTTTTAAATTCAAACAATTTAAATTTTCATCATATAAAAGTCATCTTTCTATTTAAGTAGTTTACATAAATTTTATTAACAGCAATTACTTTTTTCAGAACATAATCATTCTTCCATCCATATAAACTTCACATTTATTTTAATTACTTAATCACACCTAATTTCAACCATTACATATTTATCAATCAATGAACTTCTTAATTATGCTTTTATTTTAGTTGCACATTAACAACACTACATGCCATAGGAGTATTCTTACTATTTTAATTAACTCATTAAATAGTGTATTAAGTGTCTCATTTCATATGGTAAACTAAAATCTTTTTCCTTTCCACAATTTCACTTAATCTTAAATTAAATCGTGCAATAGAAAAAAAAAATGATTACTTCACATAAAAATCATGTCTTAAGTGTTCTCTATGCAAGATTTACCTATATCTGAAAATAAATAAAAAAATACACCATTTCAAAAATTTCACATAAAAATTACATCAATTTGATAAATTTATCCATTATTTCCTCTATAAATGTCAATATATTAAATCAAACACTTATGAAGTTACTTCTAGGAATTATAATTGGAGAAATGTTATGCATAAGGAATTCACATCTCTTGAAAAGAATAACACTTACCATAACCACAATAAAATAATCATTGATTGCAGGTAAGTAAATACAATGTTGATTGATCTATGAATAGATACATGACATGTTTAGTAGCAAAATGATACATATAATTAGAGGGATTAAATTTTCTTGATACCTCCTATCCAATTAACTACTCTTCACCTACTTTTGTGACTACCTGTTATAAATAATTGGTATTTTGAAATAGCTTGATATCAACCTTGCATTCCTATATACGATTTGAATACAGAAGTCTACGTGAAGCTTCTCCATATATACATGAAAGAAAAAAAAAATTAAGTATGTCGATTGTCTTTATGATCATAAACAAGCTAGTTGTTAATGATATACCATATTTTTTTTTTGTTTTAATTTCGCATGATTTTAAACAAAACTCAGCATATTATTCTTTATTTTCAAAACTCGTTAATTAAATTAATTCTAATTCCACTGCTCAAATAATATATATGAATAACATAATACTATTAGAAAATAACATCATTACAAATTAACAATATCATTGTTATGCTTGATGAAACTTTTAAAATAAATTATCAAATTTTTAAAATAAAGTAACAATGAAGATATACTTTGGCTTTTATTAATGAGTCTGCGATGATTGCACACCTATTTCCTCCTCTATGAATTTCTCCAATAACATAGCTTCTAATATTGACAAACATATCTTCTAATATTGGCAAACACTCATCTTTTATCAGAAAAAAACATGAAATACACTATCTTACCCAAATTGTTACAACTCCAATCACTGTTCATAGTCATTACCTTATCTCAAACAAATGCTTGGATAATAATTTTTTTTGCTGCAATTAATAAGTATCGGAGTTTTCAATTACTCTTGACAGGATTGGATGTCATGATAATTCCGAACATTTTATCACTTTATTTATCTTGTATCACTTTATTTATCTTGTATCATATGAATTATAGTGGCACACTTTATTTATCTTATAGTGGCACACTTATCTTATGTAACACCTTCCCATCTCTCATTCTCAACCTGCTCTTCTTTAATGTGACAGTTAATTTGTCACACAAATTACATTTAATCAACTTGTTCACAAACACGTCTAACACGTTAAAATTGATTCTGCCATACAAATTACATTTAATCAAGTTTTTCACAAACACATCTAACATGTGAAAATTGATTGCCATATTAAACTTGGCCCTATATGTTTTAGTCTGCGGCAAAGTGATAATTTAACCAATCCTATGTTACTTTCAACCTTCTATACATTATGTTTTAATATTTAGTCAACTTGAGATGGACTTTCAAAATTTCAGTTTCTAACATAATTCTATAAAATTTTTCTTTTTCACTAAGCATTTTACATCTAGTGCTTATAGTATTTTCAGTTATCATCATTTTCAGCAAGTGTTTTATGCTAGTGCTTAGCACTTTTTTTTTTTTCAGGTTTTTCTGTTTTCTTCCTTTTTTCTATTTTTATAAACCTATAGTGTTCCTAAGCTTTCTTTTACTAGGATTAAGAATTATTCTCTTTTACATTTTTTTTTTCTTTTACCTTGCTTTATCTCCCTGCTTTTTCTTGCTTGTATGTTCTTTATCTTTGATCGTGTTTGCAGTTTTGCTCTGCAACAAATTTCTTGATCTTTGCTATTATGGTTACCAACACACCACAATTGAACAATTACTATGACAAGATTCTTTCCCTCTGTCTACATCCCATTTGGAGTTGTATATTTGAAAAAAAAAAATATCAGTACTAAGTCTTTATGTTTTTGACTGATTTTTATAATTATATGTAACATAAAAATTATTTGAGACTACAGTAGTTATTTAGTTTGAACCCTGTAATATTTTATAATGTGATAAAAGCTTATACAACTTAATTACTATCACTTTATGCAAAGGTTTTGTAAGGAGTTATGGGAAAAAATTAAAATGATACCAAGGTCTGTCCAAAACTAATAAGCACAAAGAACAGAAAAGAAAAAAAATCTTATACAGTGTAATCTGCACAACAGTGTTTTCTGCCCCTTTCCTTCGTAAAGCAATGTTACTATTTTGTCTCGGTTATATTTAACACTGTCAGATACCTTTCTGAACTGCTGCTGTTTTTTTCCATGAAAAGACAAGAGTGGTTTGTATCTTGATTTTAAAGGAAACGGTGGACCATGTTGTAAGGTTCATATTTAATTTAGTTAGTTTTCAAAGAATAGAAATTGCTTTCGAAATGCAGCTATATATAGTAAGTAGAAAATGGCGAGTGATGGAATTTATTGGTGAATGTTGGGCTGAACTGAAGGTCAAGTTGCAATCTAACTTCCCACTCCAAGATGGGAACCATTTTAATATTGTGATAGATTTTATTACACATATATCTAGCTCAATACCACTAATTTCACATTTTGTTTTGTGAATTTGCAACAAAAGGCAAAAGTTTTACATGTGAACAGTTTTGGGGGCCATGGTCACATTTACAAGTGGGACACACCCTTTGATTGTCCTCTGAGCCATGCGCAATCAATCCATCAGGGTACAGCAACACGTTGCGTTGGGATGTAGATTGTTACCACATGTACAGATGTTCTTGCATCAGTGAGTATTGCAAAGACCAAGGATTCTTTTATTGGATTTTGGTTCTGCCCTTGTTGGATTTTTCCTTCTGCTAGCTGTGCTTCATTTTCATGTGATGCTGGTAGAAAAAAAGGATTCATTTGGGCACCATCAATTGTCAGCCATGCAATTCCTTCAAAAAAAAGTTCAAAATTTTTTTCATTGGGAATGTCTTCATAGCACGAGAGCAACCGGAACTAAAAACTAAAAACCCTAGTTTAGTATAAATGTAAAAGAACAGAAGAGATTCGACCCTATAACAGCATATTCTGTCAATAATTAACCCTACTTTCTTTAAAGAGAATGATAGATATGCATGTATTATTGAGATGTTGTTGTGTGGACAAAAGGTTTAGACTAGAAGAAAGACACCAGCTGTTATTATAATATATAGAGAAAAACATCAATTTTAACACTGTCCTTTTGGCGAAATTTATTTGTCTTTAACAGGAAAAATTGAAGAATAAAATTGAAGTCACATCTAATGCAAAGAAATCAGAGAACTGTATCAACTACTGCTGTGAAATATGAATTTGAGTGTATTTTATTAATTTATGTGTGGGTTGTGAGTGCATTTGATGCTTGATAGATAGATACATGTCAGTGGAGCAATAAATTAGAAGAACATGTAATCCAAAGTTTATAGAGAAGAAAGAGTTGGCCCGCGTTGAGAAGCATGGCGTTATCATAAATTGCATTGAAACAGTGTTGGATCATTTGTCTGTATCTATCCATGAATCTTGTATCTGAGTTAGCTGGATATGAAGAGTAGAATGAAGGTATAATAAATGATGTTATCTTGGATCACGAGCCTGTGTTGGTGGATTTGATATTGTTTGTGAGACAGCAGAGAGAGATTGTTTATATTTAGAGATAGACTCAGAATATATGGAGAGGTTGAGGCTCAGGCTCGGCCTCTATCTATCACTGCCATTGTCCTTTTCTAGGACTGCACATTGTTCTGTACTTTTGTCTCTACCACCATGCATGCACCATCACCTCACACCACTCTCTCTCTCTACCCCCTTTCCCATTCTTATGTGAAATAGCTTTCACAGCCCTATTCAAAACAAATGCATGCAGCTTCATTAGTTACTCAAATACCTTCCACTTTCTGGCTTACTTTATATATGTATCTTGTTTTTCATATTGTATATTTTTGAAGGAATTGGTAGTTTTTCTTTCACAAAGAAAATTATAGTTTTTCCATAATATTAGAAGTTTTTCCTTATTAAATATTATGAGTATGCGTGTTTTTATTAATAAATAATAATAATAATAAAATAATTTTAAAAATTATTAATAATAAGAATAAATATAATGTTTCGGTAACTTTTTTAAATAAATCAACAAAATTAATTTAGTTAATGAGTTTTATTGGTATGTATAAAATGTTAAAAGTATTCTCCAGTTTGGTTTTGAGTAAATAAAACTTGTAACCATACTTATTATAAAACAATGTCTTAAAACATTGATTAAGAGATATGAATTAAAAAATAAAACTTATTTAGAATACAATGAAGGAATGCATTTCAATTAAAATACAATACAAGTATGGATACACTCGTTTAAGTACAACTTTTCATACTCTTTCTTATTATATAACAGTAGTTTAAGATTTTTTTTCATCAAAATCACGAATTTTTTTTATTTTTAATAAATTACGTATTATATATTTCTAGGTTTTTCCCATTATGTTTAAGCAATTTTCAGTGTATAATAAAAATATAATTAAAAATAATTATATTACCTAGAAATTTTAAAGAAATATATAAACTAAATAATTTTTATTAAAAAGGTGAGAATTATAAAGTAAGAGGTAAAATTTTTGTAATAATTATTTGTTTGATAATTCGTATGTCTTATAAAAGATTAATCTCTGAAAAAAAAAAAAAAACTACGCATGAATGCAGTGATGTTGTTGGTGATTAAAAAGAAAAAAAGAAAAAGAAGTGTGTAGATGTTTGGAAAGTGATGTCACTGGCATGGCAATTGCAAGTTGCGAACTTGATTGTAAACTTGTGTTGCATGCGTGAGTGTGACTGCGCTTTTATGGAGAATGAAGAACCAACTAAATACTTATTAGTCAAATATTATTATTATTATTATTGTTATGAAAAATTAAACAGTAAAATTGAGAATTTTAAATTAATATTAACAATGTATTAAATTTAGTATCTTAAAATTACTCTTTGAGATCTTTTGGTTGGTTATGTTAGATCTTTTTATATAGGATGAATCGTAACTTATTAAATTTAAATATTCTCGAATATGTATAAGTTCTACTGATATGTCCACTTCAATAATGTAATTATTATTATCATTATTATTATTATAGAGTTTAATATATTAGTTGTCCATTCTTGGAAATCTAGACAACATTGAATTTGATTGGAGACTTTTATAATGAGCATGTACCTTGGTTTGGCTGTGGCAGGGTCCAAATGTGAAAAAAAAAATGTTATTTGAAATTGTTGACAGTGATTTTTTTGTTAATTAATTATAAAGTAAGACTAAGATTTTAGCCAATAAATAAGATTTATAATATAAAAGTCCTGTTAGAGCTATCTAATCGAGCTAGTAATTGATTAATTTCCAATCGAAAGTTATTAAGTTACATTTAAATTTTAATAAAATTCCGAAAGTTGAAATAAACGTTTGATATTATTTTCTGTATTGAATTCAAATTAAGAAAAATAACTTCTTATTGAACCAATAGTGAATAGATGTTAATTTGGCTTTGGCAGCTCTACATTTATCTTTCAAAAAGCAACTGTAATTAAGAATTTGCAGAGTAGCCCAAATTGAAGGTTTCCTAATGAATGTGACATTTATAGAGTTTGTACAAATTGGGTTGTTGTTCTTACATATTACATTAATTTGGTACGACATTAGGGCCCTGCCTAAAGTATGAAGAAGATATTTTTACATGGTTGCTACTATTTGAGTTTGGGTCAATGGATTTGAGTAACGTGCAAGTGAGGGTAACTCTTCAATGTAATAATAACGGAGAAGAAGACCAACATACACCACTGTAGTGTCACAGTTACTAATGCAACACACCCATTTATACCATGGAGCAACAATTAATATTGAGTTACAACTTTTATTAACTTACAAGGTTTTAACCTAAGGTTACACAATGATGTTACAGTGGTTCGTTAACTTATAACTGCAATCACAGTTTGATGTGCCTATATTGTAGTTAATTGTGATGCATTATCTTATAATGTCATAAATTCATTTTATATTATGCAAAATTTAAAGCATTTTAAAGATCATTCAATCACAAACAAAGACTTATTAAATTCTTTCAGTACTTAGTCAAGATGCTCTCTTCTACTTTAAAAGTATGAGATATTGGTAAGATGTTTCATTGAATCTAGTTACTTTAACTCAATTTAATTTAATTAATTGAGTTGAATTTTATTTGTGAATTTTATTCATGATTTGATTAAATCTGACGTAATCAAAACTAATCTATTTTCATATAAATTAGGTAATGGGTCTAGTATAGCTTATCAAAAACTCAACCTAAAACTCAATTTTTATATTTGTATTATAAATAAATTATGTTTTTGTATGTCTTAAAATAATTTTAATAAACTTGTTATGAAATTAATACTTTATAAAGATTGTATTACTTTTTACTTGAGTAAATATTTAAAAATTACAATGTTTTTTCAAAAATAAAAAATAAAAAAATCAGTGTTTTCATCTAATTGACCGAACTGGATCCAACTTACTAAATTGAGTTAAATTGAATTTAATATAAAATATATATAAAAATTCAATCCAACAAAACTCAGATATTACTTTTATTGATTTGAACTATGAGTTTGCTCAAATATTACCAAACCCAACCCATACTCGTGACACTTCTTTATTGTTTCCTTACTCCACACTTGACTATGCCTATAATAACACTCTAATTCTCAAATTAACAAAAGTTATAAGTGGAGTAATAAATGTTTAATTAATAAAAATAAATCATATCTTAAATTTCTTCATATTTGTAATATTTTAATGATGTTTTTATATATATGTTTTACTTTGCGGTCTCCTTCCAACCCATCATAATATTGGATTAGCATCCAATTTAGTAATTAAACACTTATTGTTAATTTCATAGGAATATACATTGTTCCCAAACTTGAATGTCCTTGCTAAAAAAATTTCATATCTTAGATTTCCGCAATGAACATACAATTACTTTTAAAATATTTTTTTTTATTGATTAATACGGAAAATGTAAGTCTTACTCTGCTTTACCGTCTAATTACTATACCTTATTCTTATTATTACAGATTCTCCTAAATCTTCAAACAACTCATGAATTTGTTTGTAGGATAAATAATTAATTTAGTTTTAAATGTTTAAAACACTTTTAATTTAGTTTTGAAAGGAGCTAAATATTTACTTTAGTCCATAAATGTATAAATTTTTTTGTCATTATGTTCAATGATTAAGTTTTGTCGTTAAAATATATTTTTAAAGACCAATTCGAAAATAAATTAGAAATTATTTTATTAATAAATTATAGTATTATAAACCGAAATAATTTTTTACACATTCAACAAATTATATTAAATGTTGTTATTCTTTCGAGAACTAAATTAGTTGAATCTCACACACTTAAGAACCATATTAATATCTGTGTTTATAAGAAAATTATTTTAACTTTTATCCATCAGCTTAAATTTAAGTTTTTGAGTAAAAGTTAAGATCGGACCAGAAAATAAAGAGAAAAGGAATATTTAAAGCGAAAAGGAAGTAAAGTGTTTGGTATCATCTTTGTCTTCCAATTGCTTGGAAAAGGAGAAGTTTACATTCTATGTTGCTTTCATGTTCTTTAGCAGATGCCTTACACAACTTTGTTTTTTCGTTTTTATGAGGCTTGTTTCACTTTAAGAACAAGATACAAGATTCTTGTCATATCTTCAATGAACATTTCCGATTAATAGAATTAGCTCTAATGAACATGAATTTGTATTTTTCCCATGTAATTAAGATGAAAAAGAAAACATTACCAAGGCATCAACATCAAGGTTTAAGTTGCAGTTGCAATGGTTGTTATAGAGTTACTCAATCTTACAATTAAAAACAACTGTCCGACAAATAAGATTCCATTAACCTTGGTATATTGAGATAGCAATTGTTTCACTAACAACAATTTTAAACCTTGTTTGAGATAACAATTGTAATTTTAAGATTAGTGATTTTCTGTTTGTTGATTCATATATTAATATTAGAATAAACAAGTATGATTGCTAAAAGAATTGGGTGGCTAGTCACAATCATCGTAGAAGCAACTTGATGATAAACTTGGATGATTATTTGTGAAACTTGCACCATGATCATTAAAACAAAACCCAAATAAAAAATGAAGAAAACTAGAAAAAAAATGTTACATGTAATACTCTTCTTATGAATGATCACATCTCCACTCCCACTTCCACACTAACCCCCAAACGACACCTACAAGTTGCCTTTCTTCTTTACAATTTTTTTTTTTTTATAATTCTAACCCATATGGTGTTATGGTGGGGATTAGGGATTTACACCTTAAACAATGGATTATCTACACTTTATCTAAAAAAAAAGATCTTGGCGTGTACTTTAACTGATAAAAATTTATCAAATGCTATTATAATGTTAGCACCTCCAAGATAACTTAATTAATGTCAAAACTTCTCGTTTACACCAAATACAGTGCTAGGAAAAAGGATTTAGTAATTGATTTAAGACGATATGCAAGTAGCCCGCATGAGCATATAGTCATGTTAAAGTTTTTGAGCATTAAAATCTACCCAAGAAAAAAAAAAGTTTAACATTAAATTTCTCGGTAGAACAAGTTGGCAAAAGTTGCCTGTAGTTGATAAGCAACAAGCTGGTTGTGTTGAGGAAAATTTGTTGTGTTGTGAGTGTGTGAAGAAGCATT
>Ga0099824_1006976_pt1 | contig 15221 bp, 17 predicted proteins | sample SiratrowhiteBW_FD_76837 | JGI IMG/M metagenome (GOLD analysis project Ga0099824, IMG submission 76837) | Root nodule microbial communities of legume samples collected from California, USA - Siratro white BW | ecosystem: Host-associated > Plants > Roots > Nodule | place: USA: California...
GAAGGTGATGAGGTACATGATAGAGGATTTCATGGAGCAAATCAAGCGGGCTGGGGGTTTTGAAAGCCCTGTGAAGATGTCTGAAGAGAGTGAATTGTTTTCATTTAAGCCTCCTGGCCATGACGTTTCTGTGGAAGCTAATAATTCAAGAAAAGCTAGTCTTGACTCACCTACAGTGACAGCAATCAACCCACGTTATTCTGAGCTACAATCACAATCTAGTTGTTTGGATGAAAGCAAAAATTTGGATGTTGCATTTTCTAGAGATTGCAAACAACATAGTAGCCAATATTACCGAGAGGATCAATGGAATGCTGACCAGGGAAAATATCATAGAGATCGGCTTTCTACAAGCCATGAAAGACACTCAAGTCGTAGTAGTCATCATAACAAAAAGGATTGCTACTCAAATAGAAAGAAGCATGATAACTCATCTAGGCTGAGGGATAGGCGGCAAAATGACACTCACAGGAGTCATATTTCAGATTCTTTCCCAAATAAGACATTTTCAGACCGATATGATCCTTCAGAATCTCTTGATACATGTGATGATGATATTTCCTCTGACGCCAAATATTTCAAGTCCGATAAATTTTATGATAAGGATCATTATTAGGACTGTCTTGGTCAGAACTGTGAAGATACTACATCTCTAGTGCCCTGTGGGTAAGTTATGCTACTGTTTCCTCTTTAGATGTTGTATGTATGTAAATTTGAATGTGAATTGCTACATTTAACGTGGTTTTTTTGCATAAATTTGCAGTAATAACTTACCAAGCTTCGGCGATTTTGTCAATGTATCCTCCTTTGTATCCTTAATTGTGAAAGCACATTTATTTAAGCAAGCTTTTCCTTGGAATGGTTTGTTGTTGTTGGTAGTGGCTATTATTATTATTATTTGTGTTTTTTATTTTCCTTGGTAGAAAAAGCAATGAAATGGCAATTATGTCATCCACACTAGAATTTATTACATAAGTTTTTTTTTTTTTTTACTTCTCTCAATTGCTTTTTTTTACTTATAAAATTAGAATAGCTACATAGTTTTTTTAATACATTGTATTGTGTGTGTGTATGTGTCAGTGCTACAAAAAATGAAAGAGTTTGGATGATGCTTTACTTAGAATATTGATTCATTTAACTACTACTAGAGCAATTATATTATTTATAATATCTAACAGGCATCTGAAATTTTATCTTCTCTTTTTGGGGGTATATGAACGTTTTATCGTTTTTGTGTGTCTAACAAAGGAGTGATTGGAGTTGGATCTGTCTGAACTTGAGCTATATTTTGTTTCAACAACTTCCCTGTTGTGTTCTCTCCCCATCACTTGTTTTTTGTTTGGAATATGTCAAGGTTGGTCGAGCTTGTCATTATTGAGCCTTTTATTTGTTGTGAGAAAATTTGTTGAATACTTTTGCATTGTTGAGATCAAAATGCCTTGTCTCGGCTAATTTCTCATGCTTTGATTTCAGACCAGCTGAGAGCAACAAAATCTTTCACTTTCTTCCTGAATTCCCTCTTCCCTTTTAGATACTTGCTGCTTTAGAGAGACAGACTCTTCAATGGGCTTCATAGATTTCTTCCTTGCTTAGTAGAAGAGACCCAGTATGATCGTGTCTGCTGTCAATGTTTGCGTATATCCCCAGATATCAGAAGGTAATAATTTAAAGAATTAGAGAAACAAATATGGTCACGTAGTCGAGATTTATATGCTAGTGTTGTTGTTTGATATTACTGTAAATGGCAACTATCTCTGTTCTATTCTGTTTACACAATTTATTGTTGCAATGAAGGAACCTCGGTCCTTATTTTGCACTAGAACTGAGCGGCCTCATAAATGTTAAGAGATGGATTCTGAGTTTTATTTTCATATTTCAAACTTTAAGAACATCTTTGGTAATATGATTTTATTTGTCCATTTATTTGCTTTCAAACAATTCCGAATATGTTAGGCAAGGCTAGGCAAAAAGGAAAATAAACTGACGGATTTTTCCTTTACCTCAATACACTAGGAAAAATGACCATTATATCTTTAATGAAAAAAATTAAATAAATCCTATACTTTCTTTTTATTTTGGATTGTACAGTCAAAATATAAAAAAATTATGTTTCGGATCGTGTTATTTAGAATATAAAAAAGTTGTATTTTAAAAAATTATGTTTTGGATTGTGCTATTTAGAATATAAAAAAATTGTATATCGGACTGTAGAATGTAACATAAAATAAAGGTTGCAAACGCTACAATCTGGAATTAAAAAAAATTTATATTATGGATCTGAAATTCAAAAACTAAATTCTAAATTGTAGACTTCAAAATATAAAAATTATATTTTGAATTATACAGTTCAAAATATAATTTTTTATAATTTTTTTATATTTTGAATTGTACCATTCAAAAAAAATTAATAAAAAGAATTATATTTTATATTGTATAATTTAAAATATAAAAATTATATTCTATATTTCATAATTCAAATTGTAAAAATTATATTTTGAATATTTTTTATATTTTTTAAAAAATATGAAAATTTAGGTCATTTTTTATATTTCTAAAAGAAATATGGAAATGCAAGACGAAATCACGGAAGTGTAAGAAGAACGCGTTGAATAAATTTCATCTTTTGCCATCTAGTTTCACTAATCTCTTATAACAAAGGATTATCATGTATTTTTGGGCGTTTCTTATCTTTAAAAATGTGAAACTTAATATATTGATTGGAATATAAAACCTTAATATGGATTTACCCATTCCAGATTTTATAAGGATGTGTTTTTTTTACTATAAAAATATTAATATGAAACAAATGATCTGAATTATCTGATGTAAAATTTAAAAGGAGTGGACACTAAGATGGATCAGTCGGGTTGTTAGGAATACCTTTGAGAAAGAACCAGTCCTCCGAGAAGATTTCAAGGATATTGCTGATCTTCCGTCTCATGAAAATGATTGGTTAGACTCAGAGGTTAGAAAGAAAAGTTCTATTTTTGGAATGTCTTCTTTTATTAGTTTTTTTTAGATAGTATTATCTTCCGTTGATTTTTTTTATGTACTCTAGGGTAATTAGAGACTCTTGTATTCGTCTTTCACGAGTTCAATACGGGGGTATTAAGCGTGTTTAACATTGCTCAAACTCAACTCCATCTTAATAGCTGAGCATACTTTAGAGGATTCCAGATGTTGTGCATGTGGTTGGGTTTGAACTCTATTCCTCTGCTCTTCCTTCATCGTTATTCTACTCGTCCGAGCAAGAAGGTAGACTAGCTATCCTTAGTTAGTAAGTCCAAAGATCACCTACTTAACCCCTTCACCTCGTCTTACAAACATTCCAAAAAGGGTTTTTTCAAAGTATTGGTTAAGGAAGAGGGCCGCTAGTATGTGTACGATAATGAAGTGCCTAAGTTTCCTTTGTATTGGACGACAACTCCAACGAGGTACCATCTATGGTCGAGGTTGACTTTCACTACCGAGGACTTTCCGGCTCTTAGGATCATGGAGCACCTTTCTCGCCGTATTTCCACCTGAGGACTCCTTGGCTGTTACTCGGCCGAAGACAAGGCTGCAGCTATTCTTGATATGTTATTCTGTTTATCTTAATGATTTTACTTTGTCTGTCTAACACTTTGTTTTGTGTGCAGATATACTAAACCCTATGAGTCCGACTGGCAGAGATAAGATGTTTTGCAACCTCCTGAAGAAGCGTCTGCCTTCCTCAACTGTTAAAGGAAAGGGAATCACTACTGGGGTGATTCCCGAAAGGGTTGAGCCACTTAGCACTGTGTTCTCTTCTCCTCAGATGCCTCCTTCTGGTCCAGCGCATGCCTCTCGGATGGCGTTAGAGGAACGCCGTTGCAAGAGGAAGAAGGAGAAAGAGCACAAGTCTTCTCATTGGACTTTCAACTGCTCGTCCTCTCCACGCTCCTCGAAACGACTTTTTCCGTCAACTACATTCGGAGACTTGTCGACTGTAATGGATTTCCTCAGTCATCGTGTGATGATCTTAAATCGCGTGATGATTGAATTGGACAAGTTTAAGAAGGGGCCCTTTACATCCTCTTTTGCAGCCGAGTTGAATAACGCTTTCCTTAAGCTTTGCTCGAGGACTCTGCTTGCCGACTGGATTATGGGAGTCGAGCTCTTGAAGAAGGAGGCCGACGAAAAATTGAAAAAAGATCTGGTAAAGGTCTCCTCGTCCCTCTAGGCTGCATTGTCAGCAAATATCACACTGGCTAGTAACAACAAAACTCTTGAGGAACAAAATGAGCAACTGAAGGTGGAAAACTATTTGTTCCGAAAGATATGCTTGGTCATCGAGAATAAAGAGGTCGATGCCAATAATAGGGTCGACGACCTAGGGAAAGAATTGGCAGAGTAGGAGAGGAAGAACTTGTCCTTGGAGGCGGAGCTGTCGGCTGAGCGTGGGTGGAAGGCGGACATTGAGAAGGAGCTTGTCGAGCTCCAAAATTATGTCATTGAACAACATCATCTTGGTTTTTGAAAAGCTCTGGAACAGGTAACCTTCTTCTACGACATTCCGTTAGACGAGGGCAAGATGGATCCTCGTAAGGCCTTTTACAAGGGCGGGCTCATCCCCATCTAGGACATTCCAGATGAGGAGGAAGATAGAGAAGAGGCCTCTGCTCTTAAGATGTCGGACGTTAATGAGGAGCGTGTGGCAACCCCTGGACCTGATATTGTTGGCTTGTCTGATTAACTGACTTTGACAAGAGAATTTTTTGCTAGTCGTGAAGTTGTTAGCTATATGTAAATGTTTTTTTGATAGGTTGTAGTTATAGGCTGTCAACACCCAATTTTGTCCGAATAAAAATAATTTGTTTTTGACCATTTTTTTTTGAAAAAAAGTTCCTTAAATTGCTTCTGGTTTCATTTTATTTATTAGTTTTCAGAAAATTTACATAAAAATTTATTATTTTCATTTTAGCTTTTTTTAATAAAAAAGGGAAGATAACAATAAGAAGGGAAAATATGAGTAAAAACACACACACCTTTGGTTTAGTTCTCTTTCTCTCACGATAGATTTGAAAAAAAAAAAAAAGAAAAAAAGACTAATTCTAGTTTCACAACTTTTTGAAAATAATAGAAAAATGAAAAAAAAAATCAATAAAAGAGAGGGAAATCAACGCCATTCTCCCTCCTTCAGGATTTTTTTGCATGATTCCCTGTACACGCGATCAGATACCAGCACCAGCCACCCTGCTTCACGCTCGCAGAGATAATACAGTATTTTTTGTCTCCTATGCAATAGGGGCATTGGTCTTTTCGAAATAATGGTCATGAAAAATGGTTTTGAACTAGGGAGCATCACACAAGTTCGCATAGAGATCCTTGGCTTGGCATATACATCCGTAAAGGAGAAACACCTACTGGTAAGAAAAAGAAGGAGAGCCCTTTGCTTTCTTTAGGAAAGAGGAGCACTCACGGGAAAGTAATTATAGAGGATGACAATGAAAGAAAAAAAAAAGAAGGGGGAAAAGAGAGAGAGGAGAGGATAAAAGGGAGAGAGAAGGAAGAAAAGGGGGAGGTCTTTCAGTATCAACAGGCAAGTTTTTTTCTCGAGCTCTTGAGTGGTAGAGTTTTTTTTCACCTTATCTCAGTTGTAGTTCATGGTGAATGTCTTCAGTTGACTTTGTGAATGGCTTTTTTTTCATGATGAACTTTGTTTAAAGTGTATGTTAATTTTCCTTGGATCTTGTCTTGTTTTGTTTTTCTCTTGGATTACATCCATTTTTTATTCAGTTTACATTATATGTTATGCGAATTTTTTTTTTAAAAAGACAAACAACATAGCGATAAATAAACATGTACACCATTACACCTTATAAAAACCACTTCCGATGCTCGCCTACCCCCCACGGAGAAGAACCAGGCCTAAACAACTTCTTTGCTTCACCTCATATTAAGAAAATAATGATTATCATAATTGTACATAATTAACTTGATAATGATAGAATCCCATGATTAATGGATCACCACATAATTAGCTTGTAATTAGGAGAGAAAATCTCCATATACTTGTATATATTTCCTGTACATGGACTGATATAAACACACAGAAATAAAAAGCGATTACCATTTCTTTCTATGGTATCAGAGCACCGATCTTGGTGCTCTGACAGTCTCTCCATTTTTATCCGCTACATAAGAAATCATGTCTCGCGAAGAAGGCACCCGTAACGTCGCCAAGTCGACTACAATGGACCCAACCGATCCCTTCTATGTTCATCATTTGGACCAACCTGGACACATGTTGGTGTCAACCAAATTGAATTGCGCCAATTATCAATCTTGGAAGACATCAATGGTACACGCACTCACGACAAAGAAGAGACTCGGATTTGTTGACGACACACTAGAAATGCCATCACGAGAAAATGATCCATCCAAATTCGAATTATGGAATCAATATAATTCCATGATTCTTTCATGGTTAAGTCACTCCATCGAGGCAGAGATAACCGCAAGGATAGTTCATGCGAAGACCACCCATCAAGTTTGGGAAGATCTCTACAACCAGCTCGGGCAGAAGAATGTGCCAACCATTTTTCAAATTCAGAAGGCAATAGCTACCATGTCCTAAGGTATGATGTCAGTGGCTTCATACTACATCAAACTCAAAGCGTTGTGGGATGAACTCGAGCTATATCGTTCACCCATAGTTTGTAATCAGACAAAGAAGCACCATAATGAGAAGGAAGAAGATAAACTAATGCAACTCCTCGTGGGGTTGAATGATTCGTTTAAAACAATCAGGTCCAATATTCTCGCCATGAATCCTCTACCAAATGTCCTATAAGCGTACTCTCTGATTGTGCAAGATGAACTCAGATTCTGGCGAGAATTTTTCAATCGCGACATCAGTGCAGGGCCGATCTGCCAATTGGAAGCAATCAAAAGGTGAAACCTGTGAACACTGTAACAAATCAGGTCATACCATAGCCGAATGTCGTATTTTGAAATTTCATTGCACATACTGTGATAAATGAGGACACACAGAGGATGTATCGCATAAAGAATGGGACATGGAATTCCAATGGACGCAATGGCAAACAGCAGCAAAGCAAAAATAACCCCAAAGGCTCCTATTCATCGACAAACATGGCGGATTCCTCTTCTTTACCACATGATAGCAACAAGTCTGATGGAAACCTTGTACAAGGTTTCACTGCCGAGCAAATTCAGCAATTGGCAAAGGCTTTTTACTCACTCAACAATAATTATGGTAAAAGTGAAGCGTTTATAAATGCCGCAGGTCTGTTTGCTCATAACTCGTCTATTAATTCTGCTTTTACGAAACCATGGATTTTGGATAGCAGAACCAATCACATTACATTTGATTCACAATTTTTTACTCACACTTCATCATCATTTATTCCAAATGTTAATCTGCTCTCAGGCTCAACTACGACCATCTCATCTACGGGCACAATTAAATTCAATGAGAATATCACTCTCAAAGATGTTCTTTGTGTTCTTTCTTTTAATTTAAATCTCATGTCCGTTAGTAAGATAACTAGTGTACTAAATTGTTGTGTCGTCCTTTTTCCACATGGTTGCGTTTTGCAGGACTTGGCTACGAGGAGGATGATTGACTCGGGTAAACAATACGCAGGCTTATACTACATGTCCCCTCTTCAAAACCAAGCCCGCGCATCTCAAGTTTCAGCTAACCCTGATTTATGGCACAAGTGCCTCAGACATCCTTCTCTGACGCGTCTACAACTTGTATCTTCATTACTACCTATCAATAAAAATTCCATTTCCATTCATAATAATTGCAGTATTTGTCCTAAAGCTAAACAGACAAGGCTACCCTTTCCATTAAGCACAATAAAATCTCATTCTCCATTTAATCTATTACATTGTGACATTTGGGGTCCTCATAAAACCCCGACTCATTTTGGAAAACGTTTTTTTCTCACTATAGCTGATGACTACACTAGCTGTACTTGGCTATTTCTTATGAGTCACAAATTTGAAACCCAACATCTTTTAGAATCATTCATTACATTTGCGCAAAATCAATTCAAGGCATCTATTAAAACCATCTGTGTTGACAACGATTTGGAATTCTTTTCCATGCGTAATTTTTTCCTCAAAAAAGGTATTGAATGTCAACGCACTTGCGTTTACACTCCTCAACAAAATGGAGTAGTAGAACGCAAACATAGACACATTTTAAACACAGCACGAGCCCTCCTATTTCAATCCCATTTACCATAAGAATTTTGGGAGGAATGTGTTTTAACAACAACATATATCATTAATTGCTTGCCATCACCTTTACTCAAAAATACATCACCATTTGAGCTACTATATAATCAGCCACCTTTACTTTCCCACCTAAAAACTTTCGGTTGCCTCTGTTACGCAACTGTTGTTTCACCTAAGCAAAACTTCGATTCGCGCGCTCGACAATGCATCTTCATTGGTTATCCTCGCAATAAAAAAGGATACAAATTATTTGATATAGATGTAGGAACATTTTTTACAAGTCGGGACGTCACCTTCCATGAAAGTGTTTTCCCATTCTGCCTACAGTCTCGAACGCAATCCTCACCTTCATCGCAAGATATTCTGGCCGCTATTGACATTGACTTACCAACTCCAGTCCGACATTCACTTGATCCACCATCTTCTTCTACTCGTCACAATGCGCCTGAAACTCCAATAGACCAACCTTCTTCTCCCACGCCAGGAAACCCAACACCAATTATCGAACCTTCTCCAGCCAACTTTCCTGTTCGACGATCAAGTTGCACATCAATCCCACCTACTTGGCTTTAAGACTATGTGACGGGTTCCCAAGCCAATCATTCGATCACTACCCAAGAACGGCCGAACGAAACTAGGTATCCTATGCATCATTTTCTTTCTAATTCACGTTTTTCTTCTACACATAGTGCATATATTGCTAACATCACAAGCACCAAAGAACCTCACACTTATGCTCAAGCTATCCATGATCCAAATTGGCGAAAAGCAATGGACGAAGAGCTTTTCGCCTTGCAACTAAATCAAACGTGGACCTTGATGCCGTTACCTGCCGGGCAGAAACCCATCAGATGCAAATGGGTCTATAAAATAAAGTACAAATCGAATGGCAACATCGACAGATATAAGGCGTCCCTTGTCGCAAAGGGGTACACTCAGATTGAAGGTGTCGACTATTGCGAAACCTTTTCACAAACAAAAAAATTAACTACTTTGAGGTGTCTCCTCATCATTGCATCAACCAAAAATTGATTTATTCACCAGCTAGACGTGTAAAATGCCTCCTTACACGACAAATTGCATGAAATTATTTACACGGAATTGCCGCACGGGCATCGTCGACAAGGGAAGAACATTTTGTGTCGACTCAACAAATCCCTTTATGGTCTCAAACAGGCATCCCAAACATGGTTTTCAACATTTTCTCATGTGATTAAATCTGCAGGATTTCGGCAGTCCAAGGCAGACTACTCTTTATTCACAAAACAGGATGACTCATCATTTACTGTCCTTTTGATTTATGTGGACGATATTCTTTTAACAGAAAATGATCTGATAGAAATGCAGCGTCTTAAAGACTGTCTATTACGACGATTTTGCATTAAAGATCTTGGAGACTTGAAATATTTTCTAGGGATTGAATTTTCCCGTTCCAAAACTAGTGTTTACATGTCACAAGGGAAATACGCGCTTGATATTTTGCAGGATGCGGGACTCACAGGTGCTTGCCCATACAAATTTTCAATAGAGCAATACCTAAAACTCACATCGGACGATGGAGAATTGTTAAAGAATCCAGTCAAATACAAGTGGCTTGTGGAACGACTGATATACCTCACGGTTACTCGGTCGGACATAGTGTTTTTGGTTCAGACTCTAAGTCAATATATACAAGCTCCACAGAAACCTCATTGGGATGCCGTAATTCGCATCCTGAAGTACATCAAAGGATCGCCGGGACAAGGATTGCTATTGCCATCCGAGAACAATCTAACATTGACAACTTATTGCGACTCAGATTGGAGAGGTTGTCAAACAACTCGGAGATCAATATCTTGGTATTGCACTTTTCTTGGTTCTTCTATTATTTCATGGAAATAAAAAAAAACAGACAAATGTATAGAGATCATCCGTGGAAGCAGAATACCGTGCGATGGCCAATACTTGTTTGGAGATAGTTTGGTTGCGATATCTATTGCAGGACTTGAAGGTGCCATGTAACCTGCCAGCTCGACTTTTTTGTGATAATCAGGCGGCCTTGCATATAGCAGCAAACCCAGTATTTCATGAACACACAAAGCACATTAAGATAGACTGCCACATTGTACGAGAAAAATTACAAGCTGGGATAATCAATCCCTCGTATGTACCGACAAAGTACCAGCTCGTAGATATTTTTACGAAGGCATTGGGTAAGGAACATTTTTTGACGCTATGATGCAAGTTGGGGGTTCGTGATCTTCACCTACCAACTTGAGGGGGAGTATTAAGGAAATAATTATTATCATAATTATACATAATGATAGAATCCCATCATAATTTTACATAATTAACTTGATAATGATAGAATCCCATGATTAGTGGATCACCACATAATTAGCTTGTAATTAGGAGAGAAAGTCTCCATATACTCGTATATATTTCCTGTACATGGGCTGATATAAACACACAGAAATAAAAAGCGATTACTATTTCTTTTTACCTCACAAATATATTCTCTAACCTCTCCCATAAATCCCATGCACCTCCCATGCGCTTCCACTGTGACCCCGTAAGCATATGAAGCACTTCCATAGTCCCACGATACCCTACACTAACTTATTACTAGCGCCCTTATCTAATCTCACATAGTCACCTCTAATGCACCCCCATAATAGCCCCAACCAATGCAACGTCCTTAACGCCAAACTACTCTCTCAAACACAACACTCTTAACGTAACCTGTGCCCCACCATGCTCATCTCCACCACCAACCGCCAAGGAAAAAGTACCTACACCCTTAAACGTGCCTTTCATGTACCACCATGGCACCAATACAATGCCACACACCCTTCTTCTTCTTCTTCATGGAGCTTTAGCTTACAGCTTTATTGCACCCCACAAGTAACTACCCCTATATCAAGTATGCCATATATCCCCCACGTATCACGCCATCATCTACCGTGCTCTCCAAGCCTCCACATATTTTCCCCACATCACTAGAAAACCTCTCCTCGTAATGCCTCTCCACCATTCCTTCATTCACTGCCACTCCCAATCACAAAACCTTTTGCCATTGTGAAACCACCCTCAAATCGGCATGCACTTTTCACGGTTCCTCCACACACCTCTAAAACCACCATAAAACACCTCTACCAAGCACCATTGTGCCTCCCACCTCCACCATAGACCTCTTTTCTCCTCCATTTCACCTCCATTGGGACGAGGAGGAGGAGAGGAACATTCAACAACCCATGGTGCGGCGTTTTGCCGTCGCCGGAGAGTCGCCGGAAAACTAGCCCGGCGAGCTCTCTCCCCCTCGAGTAGCCAACTTTGAGAGTAGATTCCAAGAGATCTAGGAACCTTTAGGAAGAGTTGAGGGTTGCATTTGAAAGCTGGGTTTACCCTCTTTCCATTGGTATGCCACAACCCCATTTATGAAACTTCTAGATCCCTCAAAAATGAGTGTCAAGATGCGGGTCCAGCATGTGTAACTTAGAATATTTTCTGGGCACCACATAAAACATAAACTTGGACTTGGGGTTGACTTTGGGAGATTCGTTCTCCCTAGTCTTGAAGCTTTATGAGTTGTATGAGCTATCATTAGAAAGCTCTTTTTTTCCCTCTTTCCATTGGTCTAGGATGGGTGTATTTATGAGATCATTTGGTCACCCAAAATCACCCCGAAAGTAATGTCCCAAACTGGTTTCTAGGCTTCCCAGAAACTAAGTCATGAGAGACAGCCAACTAGCCAACTTTGTAGATTTTGTTCTCCCTATCCTTGAACCTTTAGAAGGTGTGTGAGTAGTCTTTGGAAAGGTAGTTTTACAAGATTTTCAGTGGTCTATAATAGGTGCATTTATGTTACCATTTGAGCCTTCGAATTCTGCTCGAAAAACTTGTCCCCAAACTGGTTTCTGGGTTCTTCCCAGAAACTATAGGGCAGATTTCAGTTTTCAAGTGCCTAACTTTCGAGGGAGTTTTCTGTCAATATAAGAATCTTCAAGGGCTTTACTTGTGCTTGTTAGAAAGATATATTCAAGATATTTCTAGTGGTATGCCATAGGTGCATTTATGATGCCATTTGAACTATTAATTTTGATTCCAAAGTTGGGGTCCCAAACTGATTTTAGAAGACCAAATTTTGACTAAGTTAAAAATTTAGATTCATTAAATACACCAACTTTAGGGAATTCGTTCTCCCAATCCTTGAAGTTGCTAGGGGTGTATAGGTAACCAATGGAAAACCCTTAGATTTATCTTTAATTTGACACCAAATTTGCTCATTTCCATAGCCATCTGACCATCCAAATTTGGCCTCAAAGTTGCCATCTCAACTTTTTCACCCACCAGACCATCATAACCCCAGCCAAACACAGCTTAAGGTGATAACCTCCGGCATGCACACTGCCTTTTGAGGCATCTAAAGTGATTGTGGTTAAACTCTTGTCCTTCATGGAACTATGACCCGTTCCTACTCTCAGTATAAGGAAAAGCACGTACGCTGCTACCTTTTCATATATTGCAAGTTCGAGCGAGTCACAATATCCTCATTTGAGCCTAAACCCCGCACAAGCCACGCTCACTAACATTTTTGTCTCGATTGATGGTATAGTCACAAAAAAAAAACCTAAAACAAAATGGAAAACCACAAAAATCACTAAAAATAGGAAAAAATAGTAAAAATACAACAATAATAGAAAATAAAAAATTCAAAACAAATCAGCATACAACCAAACAATTTAAAAAAAAAAAAAAACTACGTAGCCTTGATTTTCTATCATGTATAGAAATATGTAGGAGCAAGGTCAATCCTTGTCGGATCCTTTAACTTAAAAATCATTATTTTGTTCTTATTTATTTTTATTTCTATTATTTGGGAAAATAAACATTTTAAAAAATATACTCATTTTACTTATTTAATTAAAGGTATCGTCATAAGACGGGCGTTGTGCAGGTGCTAACACCTTCCCCACACGTAACCGACTCCCGGATCTAGACTCAGTTTTCACAAACTAGTCTTATCCTCGTTTTTTTTTGTTTTTCCATAGTTTTCCATAAAAACTATGGTGGCGACTCCTTTTTCCAAATTTTCAAACTCATTATTAATTTTTTCGGATCGTTGCCCCGTCGTGATTCCAGTTGCGACATAGGCCAACTAGTTTTCGGCTTTTGGTTGTAATTACTTCCTCTTCAAGGACCTTGTGTGTTCTTGGGGACTTTAATGATATCCTTTATGTCACTGAGCGAGAGTTAGTTCTTTTCCTAACAATTTATCTTGTGATGAATTTCATGATTGGATTAATTCGAATGAGCTCTTAGCTATTCGTTCTTCAGGTGCTTCCTTTACTTGGTCTAATGGGAGGTTGGGTAATCAAAGGATTGAGAGGAAGCTTGATAGGTTTCTTTTCAATTTTCCTTGTTTAGATACTTGGTATAATTACAGGTATAAAATTTTGGTTCGTAATTATTCTAATCATCATCTTCTTCCTGTTGATTTGGTTACAATATCCTAGTTGTACACAGGTTATACATGTGTCGCATCTAATGTAGTCGTGGCCGTATATACATGTGTGGCATCGTTGTGTAGCAGTGGCCATATCTACATGTGCCGCATCTGATACATCTTTGAAGGCCAAAACCGTATCATCAAGATGGCGTGCTCAGGCCATATGGGTCACGTTGACCGCTCAAGGCGTATTGGTATGCATGGACGTATCTGATACATGAATTGTATCTGCATGTGTGCCACATTTGTATGCATATCCGCATTGAATACATGAGCCGTATCTACATGGCTTGCATGATCGAGAGCCAAAGCAGTATGTCGAGTAACTCTGAATGTCGCTTCCGTATCACTTGAGTAACCGAGAGCTGAAACCGTATTCTCTCAACTTTGAATGCCGCATTCGTATCACTTGTAGAGCTGAGAGACGAAACCGAATCCTCTCAAACTCTAAAAACTTACTCGGTCTAGCAAACATCCTACTCGGTCCAATGTTGATCGGATCATAACCTCCTCGGGTAAGTAAAGACTTCATAGTAGTCGGTTCAGTGAAGACCAACCTCCTCGATTCAGTAGAGAACAACATCCTTGCTTTAGTACAAATCAACGTCCTCGGTTCAATCTCCTCGATTAAGAACAACCTCCTCAATTAAGAATAACCTCCTCGGTTAAGAATAACCCCCTTGGTTAAGAATCTCCTTGGTTCCGTAAAGGCTTCATCAAACATACCAACTCGGTCCAGTGCAGGCTTCATCAAATCACAACCTTCTCAATTTAGTGTTGGCTTCATCAACTCACAACCTTCTCGATTCAGTGTTGGCTTCATCAACTCACAACCTTCTCAGTTCAGTATTGGTTTCATCAACTCACAACCTTCTCGGTTCAGTGTTGGCTTCATCAAATCACATGATAGCAACACAGTGCTAACACGATTTGGAGAAGTCTCACATGTGAGACATGTTCCTCTCGAAAAGGATCCTTATTTTTTCACTAACAAGAATGGCCATGTGATGGCTGAAACGAATGTGTTTAAAAGGTATGGGATTAAAGACGGGGACGTCATTGAAATCACAACTAAATATGTTTATGATGAATCCAGCCCCTAAGTATGATCATTTCCTTGTGTGGAAGCCATGTGTTCAAGCATGTGAGTATTACTTCTTATGGAATAACAATTTTTTTGTTTGTTACTTAGGGGTGGTGCTTTTGTTAAACAATAAATAGTGGGAAGGTTAGTTACATAGTTATCCTAACACAATTATAAACAATAAATTTGAAAATAAAAGCAGGGAAGAGTTTGCAAAACATACCTATTTCATTTTTTTATTACAATATATATATATATATATATATATATATATATATATATATATATATATATTAAATAGGAAGTATAAAAATGGTATTTCAATTATTTCATATGTACTAACTATAGGGTTTTAGGGTATTTTGGCACAAGTGTTCTCTTCCACACATATTCCATACGAGATTCCTATTTCACCTA
>Ga0099824_1006980_pt1 | contig 15218 bp, 9 predicted proteins | sample SiratrowhiteBW_FD_76837 | JGI IMG/M metagenome (GOLD analysis project Ga0099824, IMG submission 76837) | Root nodule microbial communities of legume samples collected from California, USA - Siratro white BW | ecosystem: Host-associated > Plants > Roots > Nodule | place: USA: California...
TCCCTCTCCCCCCCCCCCCCCCCTCTCTTGAACTCGGCCTAAACTTGTTTTTCAATTAGCATCAGAGCTAGAACTTGAATCCTAGTCAAGCTTTTCGATCCATGGCCGAGAACAAGTTACCATTTGCTGAATGTGCTTCCATTAATAGACCACCTATGTTTTCAAGCGTAAACTATCAATTTTGGAAAGTGAGAATGAAGATCTTTATTGAATCCATTGATCATGGTATTTGGAATGCCATGGTAAATGGTCCATTCATTCCCATGCATATTGTTGATGGTGTGCTAAATGTTAAGCCCTTTAATGAGTTAACTGATGTTGAGAATAAAAAAATGTAGTATGATTGTGTTGCAAAGAATATAATAACATATGCATTAAATCTGGATGAATTTTTAGGTTTTCACAATGCAGTTCTGCCAAAGAAATGTGTGAAATACTAGAAGTCACACAGGAAGGAACCACTGATGTGAAGAGAGCACACAAACATGCATTAATTCAAGAATATGAGCTATTTAGGATGCAGTAGGGAGAAACAATTGTAGATGTCCAAAAGAGGTTTACGGACATAGTCAATCATCTAATTGGACTAGGAAAGCAGTTTGACAAAGAGGAACTGAATATCAAGATATTGAAGTGCCTGGATAGGAGCTAGCAGCCTAAAGTCACTACAATATTAGAAACTAGAGACTTGACAACACTCACAACTGCAGCGCTATTTGGCAAACTAAGGGAACATGAATTGGAGATGATCAGGCTTAAGGAAATGGAAATAGTGGAGAAGAAGACAAAGAGCCTAGCTCTCAAAACCAGAACTGCAGTTGAGGAATCAAGTGATGAAAGTTCAGACGAGTGCAGTGAATCTGAAAACCTCAATTTATTGACAATAAGGTTTCAGAAATTCATAAACATGAAGGGAAAATTGAAGAATCAACAAGGAAAAAGAGTTAAAGGTAAATATGATTCTAGTGCTACTAAATTTGTTTGCTTTGGCTGTGGAAAACAGAGACACGTGAAAGTAGATTGTCCAAGTATTGCAAATAAAGATAAAGCACCAGAAAAGAAGAACAACAAAGTTGGAAAAACTAGACGAGCCTATATAGCTTGGGAGGATAATGCTACATCGTCTACTTGTTCTTCACATGAAGAGATTGAAGCCAATCTATGTCTAATGGCTGGAAAAAGCTCTGAAGTAAGTAGCCTGGAATCTAGTGCATCTTTTAATAGCGCTAACTACAGTACACTTCTTCATGCATTTCAAGAAACTCGTCAAGAAGCTAACAAATTAGCTATTTCCAACAATAGACTAAAAGGTATAAACAATTAGCTGGAGAGTAGAGTTAAACAACTGGAGGATGAGTTACTTAAAACAAAAACTGATTTTGAAACTTTAGAAAAGAATTACAAATCTGCAAACACCAGTGGATTTAACTCCAGTAAACCAGTTGATTGTGAAAATTGTGCAGTATTACAAAACAAAGTGAATTTTTTGATAACTACTGCATCTAAACTTTGTACGGAAATGCTAACTTGAATGCAATTTTAGGATCTCAAAATTGTGTTTTTGAAAAAGCTTGCATTGGATATCAAGTTGGTCCCAAAGGATAGCAAAAATTGTTTAATAGTTTTTTTAAGGGTTCTGGATCACAGTCTTCACAATCCATTACTTGCTTCTATTGTATAAGAAAGGGTCATTCAATTAGAAACTGTAGAATAAGGAAATTTGATGTGCCCAAAGGACTAGTTAGGTGGGTGCCCAAAAGCACATCTAACGCTACTGGACCCAAGATTAACAGGGTACCAAATCCTTAAATTCCATTTGTGTTACAGGATCAGTTAGCATCCAGTAAACTGAAGTGGTATCTAGACAGTGGATGCTCAAAACAAATGACAGGAGAGGCTTCATAGTTGATTAACTTGAAATGGAAACCAGCAGGATTTGTTACTTATGGGGACAACAACTGAGGAAGGATTCTTGGTGTTGGCGATATAGGAAGCAAGAATAAAGTGATCATCAAAGATGTATTGCTTGTAGAAGGTCTGAAACACAGTTTATTGAGCATTAGTCAACCATGTGATCGTGGATACAAGATTACATTTAAATCAGACCAATGTCTCATAGTAGATTTAGAAACAGTTGAAACAGTTCTATTAGGTAAAAGAGTGAGTAATGTTTACATGCTTAATGTCTCATGCATCATACCTAGCTTGAACTGTTTGCTATCCAGAGATGATGAATCTTGGTTGTGGCATAGGGACTTGCACATATTCACATGCATCATCTAAATAGGATTGCATCTAAGGATCTAGTAATTGGTCTCCCTAAGCTTAAGTTCGAGAGGAACAAATTGTGTGAAGCATGTCAAAAGGGTAAACAAATTAAAAGCACCTTTAAACCAATTAATGTTGTTTCAACATCAGACCACTTGAGTTACTTCACATGGATTTATTTGGTCCCTCAAGAACCATGAGCCTAGGAGGTAATTACTATGGTCTAGTAATTGTAGATGACTATTCACGCTTTACCTGGACATTACTCATAGTCACAAAAGATAATACTTATCTTGCTTTTAAGAAATTTGCCAAAATGATCCATAATGAAAAAGGGTGTAGGATTTCTACAATTAAATCAGATCATGGGGGCGAATTTCAGAATGAGAGAGGTTTAATAAATTCTGTGAAAAACATGGAATCAAGCATAATTTTTCTGCACCTAGAACTCCACAGCAGAATGGAGTAGTGGAGAGGAAGAATAGATCATTGGAGGAACTGGCTAGGACGCTGCTAAATGAAATAGATTTGCCTAAATACTTCTAGGTTGATACAGTAAGTATAACATGCTATGTTTTAAATAGAGTACTCATTCGGCCAATCTTGAAGAAGACCCCCTATGAGTTGTTTAAAGGTAGAAAGCCTAACATCTCCCATTTGAAAGTTTTTGAATGTAAATGATTTATTTTAAACAATGGGAAAGATAACTTGGGCAAATTTGATTCAAAAGTTGATGAAGGTATCTTTCTTGGCTATTCACTGCATAGCCATGCATATAGAGTATATAATAGAAGAACCATGTTGGTAGAAGAATCCATGCATGTTGCATTTGATGAAACTAACCATAAAGTACAGGAAAGCATTAAGACCACTGTAGATGATGATGAACCAGTGAGTCAGAAGATTGTTACAGGTCAATTAATTAAATCAGAGAAAGACAATCAATTGGATGAAGTTCAATCGATTGAGCCACAAGATCAACCGATTGAATCTGGCACTAGAGCAGCAACAGTGAGTTCTAGACTGCTTAAAGAATGGAGGGTTCATAAGAATCTATCACTGGACAATGTCATTGGTCAAGTACAAAAGGGAGTAACTACTAGAAGATCCTTGAACCATTATTGTGTACATATGGCCTTTGTATCACAAGTTGAACCCAAGTCAGTGGTTGAAGCTCTAGAAGATAGCAATTGGATCAATGCAATGCATGAGGAGCTGAACCAGTTTCCTAGAAACGAAGTTTGAACACTTGTTCCTAGATCAAAAAGGATGAATGTTATTGGAATCAAGTGGGTTTTGAAGAACAAGATAGATGAATAAGGTGTCATTGTGAGGAACAAGGCGTGGCTTGTGGCAAAAGGATATAACCAGGAAGAAGGCATTGACTTTGGAGAAACTTATACACCAATAGCCAGATTGGAAGCAGTTAGATTGCTATTAGCATATACTTGCATGAAGGGATTCAGATTACACCAAATGGATGTCAAAAGCGCTTTCTTGAATGGGTACATTGATGAAGAGGTATATGTAAGTCAACCTCCTGGATTTGAGGATCACAACAATCCAGATCACGTTTTCAAGCTCAAGAAGGCCTTGTATGGGTTAAAGCAAGCACCTCGACAATGGTATGAGAGGTTAAGTAATTTCTTGCTTTCTCAAGGCTATGAGAGAGAGAAAATAGATAAGATCTTGTTTATTAAGAATTCGTGCAAAGATATAATATTTGTTCAAGTTTATGTTGATGACATTATTTTTGGTGCAACTAATGTAAGTTTACGTGAGCAGTTTGTAGCTACTATGCAAGAAGAATTTGATATGTCCATGATGGGGGAGCTCAATTTCTTCCTAGGCTTGCAGGTCAAACAAGTTGAACATGGCATATTTCTTAGTCAAGCAAAGTATTGCAGGGAATTATTGAAGAAGTTAAACATGGAAAACTGCAAATAAGCTTCCACACCATTAGCCAATAGATGTTATCTAGATGCTTATGAAACTAGAGTTGATGTAGAGCAGACTAAGTTCAGAGGATTAATTGGATCACTTCTGAATCTAACTGCAAGCAGACCAGACATCATGTTCAGTGTGTGTTTATGTGCCAGATTTCAAGCTAAACCGAAGGAATCACACTACATGGCAGCAAAGAGGATATTGAAATATCTCAAAGGAACTACTGAAGTTGGTCTATAGTATCAAAGTGAGGTATCTCTAAATCTAGTGAGATATTTTGATTTTGACTTTGCAGGGTGCAAGGTAGATAGGAAAAGCACAAGTCAAACTTGTCACTTGTTGGGTTCAGTTTAATATCATGGCACAACAAGAAGCAAGTGTGCGTAGCACTATCTACAGCTGAAGTAGAATACATAATTGTTGGAAGTTGTTATGCTCAAAGTCTATGGATAAAATAGCAGCTAAGTGATTTTGGACTTAATCTTTCAAAGATACCTTTATACTATGATAATACAAGTGCAATTAACTTAATAAAGGATCATGTACATCACTCTAGAATCAAACATATTGAAATATGTCACCACTTTATAAGGGATCATATAAATAATGGTGATTGTGTAATTCAATTTGTTGATTTTGAAAATTAACTTGCAGATTTATTCACAAAGCCCTTGAACAAAGACAAATTCAATTTTCTTAAAAATGAATTGGGCATTATTGATTTTAAAAGTGTGAATTAACTCTGGAGTGTGTGTCCTTATTTTGTGTTAAGATAATGCTCAACTAACTGGAATGCAATTCAATTAATTGATAAAACGATGAAATTCACTGTAGTTGATTGAATATTTTGCTGACCAATCTGTGTATACTTTTGCTATGTGCGAGGCACCTCATTGGAAAGGTAAGAATCCAGTACTAGCATAGTCAGTCAAGGAATCAATTCAAAAATCGGATGAGACTAATGCATAAGAGCAAGCATGTGAGGAGAGAGGAAATTCTCGGTGCCACATGTCACTAGCCTATTGGCAGTCAATTGGTCAAAAAGTAGTACAAAGAATCTCTAAAGATAAGTACTTCTGCTCTGCTGTTGTGTAACAGTGTTTAGTCAATCAACTTACTGTGTTTTATGGTTTCCAATTTTGTCTCATTGTGTATATGAATTGTTTTTAAATAATTAGTATGCGTTCATGCATTCACTTGTGCACACCACTATCACGGCATTGTGTAAACACTAGCCTGTCTTGGTTCATAAAGCATATTGCCTCCCCTTCCATCAAACACTCCAACTCACTATGATGTAGTCGTCTACACCAAGGAAAAAGACTAAGAAAGTCCTTATGAAGCACGTTGAACCAACAGATTCAGATGATAATAATGAGTCTAGATTCCTTGTGTGTTGGTTTGATGGAAACAAAGAAAGCATGGAGGAATATCACAGAGAATAGAGTAGAAAAGTCTTTGTAAACCCCAAGTTTCTGAGGATGGAGTTTCTGAGAAATGAAAATCTCAGTGAAGTTGTGAACATTCTAAAGTTCCAGAAGTTAGAGAAATTTGAAAAGCTTTCTAGAAACATTTATCCAGATCTGGTGAAGGTTTTCCTGACTAATATGTAGATTGATGAGGGTGTAATCTACTCACAAGTTAAGGGAGTAGACATGGCAATTATTGATGAAGTATGGCTAACTGTAGCAAGTCTGAGAGATGCTAGAACCAAAGTAAGCAGAGCAAACTTTGCTGATCTAGGAGGATTTAACAAGGCGTGGTTCTTTAGATCTTGTCTAAGGAACCCAAACACCACAACAAGGAACTATTCAGTTGGAGGGCTAACTGTCACTCCAAGAATCATTGCATACATTGTCATATGGCTACTTACACCTCATGGATTCAATCATGTAGTCCTAACTGAGGATGATCTGATACTCATGTACTGCCTAGTCAATAAGATCAAGGTGAACTGGGTCAGTATCATAAAAGAGCAGTTGGTCCGCATAAAAAAAAAGGCTAAAGTTTCGCATTCAATATGTTGTACTGTTCTCGAACTTTATAGAATACTTTGACGTTGATGTTGAGGATGAAGTTGTTGAAGTGAAGGCACACAGTGAGATAACTGTTGGAAATCTGATTAAGATTGGGCTAAAGAAACTTAATAACAATCACTGGATTTGCAAAGCAAGCACTGATGAGGAAGAACAACAAGAGGATGTTGTAGCAGAGACTAGTACTATAGCTGGTCAATTTACTGGAGAAGGCATGGGGACTGGATAACAATCTTACTCCAGATTTGAGCAACTCATGATCAACCAGTTGAACAACATTGAGTCCAGTCAGCGCAGCCATCATGAGTATTGTGAGACACATTTTCAACATCTAGAGGAGCAAGTAGAGGAAATCCAAGGAAAGCTTGGGCAGATGTTCTACGAGCCTGATGAATAGTGTTCACATTGCATATCCTGTGTGGCCCCTTCCCCTCCATTTGATGAACTCAATGAGGGAAAAGTTGTGTGTTCCATCTGCCTGTTGTGTCTTATGCTTGTGTTTGCTTTGTGTTTCTGTTGTATTTGGTTTGTTTTAGTTGAGTTCAACTTAGTCTAGTCTAAGCATTGGATTGATTGGAGATCTGTTGGGCTTGTGCCAGCACCTGCCGCCCTGGTTACTTATTGTTGGTTTATCCAGCTTGTTTGATGATCCTTTAATCCTTATTTCTATGATGTAATGACAACTGAAATGTATTGATCTTTGACCATTCCAGGTCAAAGTATATAAATGAGATGTTTTTCTTGTTTAGCACAATTTTATATGGTTTGAAGGGACATCAAAGTATGGGGGAGCAAACATGGTGATCTGAATTAACTGAGTCTGAGTACAGGAAGAAATTTAATTAACTATGTTTTAGTTCAATCAATTTGTTTTTGCTCTGAACCTATTAGATTTTATGATTCTAATAAACTGCTTTAGTACAAGACATTTAATACAGGTTTAGATTGGTAAACTCAACACACACTAGATTGCCTTCATCAAATTGGGGGTAGATTGTTAGCACCAATACTAAGCACGTTGTTGGAACAGCTAGCTCCAGAAGGGGGGGTTGAATGAGCCTGAACTCAATTCACTATAAATAGAAACCACCAACCAAGGCAAAACATATAAACACAGATAAAGTAGTTTTATACTGGCTCACCCTAATCTCTTGGGTTACGTCCAGTTCTCTCTTAAACAAATTGTTCAAGAGGTTCTACTATTTAGCAAATAGTTACAATGAGTATACAAACCTCTCCAGGTTACAACGAGTACACAGACCTCTCCAGGTTATCACGAGTACACAAACCTCTCTAAGTTATACCAGTCCCAATCTCCCCCTGAGATCAAGACCACTCAAGAATTAAAGAAACATTCTCAAAAGAGAGAACAATGAAAGCTCACAATGGTGAAGAATTACACAATGGTTTCACACAACCCAAAAATCCATATGCTCTCAATAGCAAATTGACAATAGACACTCAGTATATTTTCTTCAATGTATTATATGATGTATTTCTCTTTTTGCTTCATATGCTTCAACTTGAAATTGCTCCTCTATATATAGCTTTTTAGAAACTAGTCGTTGAGATGCTTGAATAAAGCAATCTTGACTTTCTAATGTATGAAGCTCAAACTGGAAATATTTCTCTAATTTTCATACTACATTAAACTTGATTAGTTCTGTATCGGAAATAATTAAAAATAAAATAGAGAAATTATATTTGAGATACTTATCAATAATTTGAATAATTTCCATTATGAACAGATTTGAACGTTAAAGCACATCATGATATAAAATCAATTAATCACATCTAAATACTCCATAATAATTTGAATAATTTCCATTATGAACAAATTTGAACATTAAAGCACATCATGTTATAAAATCAATTTAAATCAAATCAACAACATAAAAGTAAATAATAGAAAACTTATCTCTTCATGGGTCATGTGTTTGCTGCTTTAATAATAATAATAATGTTAACTGCGCAATGTATATAAGTAATCAAATACAAAAGTATACTTGAGTTTTGTTATCATCAAAAATTTATCAAATGATTTGATCCTCTAAAGGGACTTTGGACAATCTAATGATGAAGTCAATATATATCAAAGCTTACTGAAATTCTAATGGAACCAACCTTGACTAGAGATGTTCAAATGGATGACTTTGAGCCAACATGGATGTTAGCACCAATGGGTTGCTGTGAAGATTTGATGAAGCCAACCATGTGAAGAAGTTCAAGACCATGTGATCATATATGGAGTGCATGAAGATTTCATGAGGATTGAAGAGTTCGGTCTAGAACCTAGGAGTGTGTGTTGTGTGTTAAGGTTGAGTTCAAATCAGTGATGCATGCAATCTTAATCAAGGATAAGTTCCATAAGTGTTTTCTGAATTAACAAAAGATTTGAAAAATCATTAAAATCAAAACTTGCATTTTGAATAACTGTTTTAACTAACTCGAGAAAAACAATCGACTGTTTGACAAAACAATCGATTGAATTTTTAAGACAGTTGTGTAAAATAAGGTTTAGACCGAGTTCAAGAGGGGGAGTGAATTGAACTTTCAAAAAACTTTTTGCAAATCTGATTTGTTCTTGAAGTAGAGAATGAAAGTTCTTTATTCAATCAATTGACTATGTAATTCTGGACTGTCCAGTAAACAATCGATTGTGCACAACAGAAAAATATCAGAGATAAACCCAGAAAACAGTTAAACCCACAATCCAGTAAATCAAACACAATCCAGAATCACAGTTGATTATGAAAACAGATGTTCAGAATATGATCAACAGTATGAACAGATTTTAATTTAGTCAATTTTAAGTGATGGCAGCAGTGAATAAAAGCAATCAAGAAGAGTAGGGAGAAAAGCAAGAACACAGAATTTTTATCCTGGTTCACCCTTCCGCAAGGGTTACGTCCAGTCCTTTACAAACTAGCAAAGATTTTCACTAAAAGATCAAAAGATCAGTTTACAATCCCTTGCTCCCAGCAAGTTACAAACTGCTCCCAGCAGTAAACCCACACCTCACTAACCCCTCAGCTAGTGTGTAACCAGTGCAGAAACCCACCGCACCACAACACTTGCAGTCCGCAAGCAACACTGCTCCCTGCACCACTCACCCTCTACTGAACCCCTCAGTAGATGCGAGACCAGTGCAGAAACCCACTGCACCAACTCAATTACAAACCCCGTAATTGAAAACAGCAAACAGATTACAGATCAACAGGATCAGGAAAGATTACAGAGTACTTCTACACAAAACAGATTGCACAAAATGAAGATCAGGTGTAGAAGACTTAGCTTTGGTCCAGAACCAAAGTAGCAAGAACCTCACTCAAAGAATGCTTCAAAGATTCACGTTATTGGAGGTTTCTTAATTTGAAAAGCTTTGTCAAATGATGATCGCACAAAAGGGGCAATATCTCTCTTAGAAAATCTCAAGGAATGCTTTTCGAAAGTTTTTGTTTTGATAATTCTGAAAGTGATGATTCTCATTCCTTTAAATACCCAAATCAGTTTTAAAAACAGCTTAGCTGTCACAGTTCAATTAATTGAACAAACCATTAAATCGATTGAATTGACCGTTGACCCAGTCAAAGATTTCAGTTGTACCAGAAATAACTGAATTCAGTTGTAATAGAAATAACTGTCACATTCAATCGATTGAATTGGAAATTCAATTGATTGAAAAACTTTTTTCCAGCAAAAACAGTTTGGGCTATTTTTATTAAAAACAATTTTAATAAAAATGATTGTGAATCTTTTTAGCATCTCAGAAGTGATGAATCATGCCACTCATGATTAAGGACTAAGCCAATCACCAACACACAAACCCAACTAAGGACCAAGACCTAATCACCCAACCATCTTCATGTTGGCACAAAGTTTTCTCTTGAATAATTCTGGTCCAGGTTGGTTCCAACAGATTCTTCATGAGGCAGTCTTCATCAGCTTCACATGCTAAGCCTTAGTGGTCACAATATTGACTTCATCAAATCACATGCTTAGCCTTGGTGCTAACAAGTTGTCTATAAATAGTTGGCACGTTTTTTGAAAATAGAGACAAAAGCATTCTAAACATTTTTCTGAGCAAGAACATTGTGTTTTCAAAGAGAGAAAAAGTGTCTTCTTGTCTAATGGTCAAGATCAATCAATTAACTTGATGAAGAACTATTTTTCGAATTACTACTTGAGCTTTGAGTTGACTGAGACAGTTTCATCACTGATCTGATCATCAGACTAAGCCTTTTATACCCTTTCTTCATTACTTTTGTAATCTGTTGTATAGAAGTGCTTGTTTTGCTGAGTTTGTGATAACTCTTTCATTGTATTGAAGTTTATTCTGTTGTGAGTTACCTGGGTTGGTAATTTTGTTTGTAAAATGGGTTTTGTACAGGTTGTAACTTGTTGAGGGGATCAGTAAGGGGTTTTATGGAATATACAGTGGAGTTTGTATAGTTCTCGGTTCTGCTGTAGGTTCAGCATATTGTTTTCTGTGGGAAGCAGTGAATTCTTGCGGGTAGCAAGTTGTTTTTTCGTAAACTGATCTGGTTTTATCTTTTTATAGTGTAAATCCTTACAGTGGTGTAAGGGACTGGACGTAGCCCTTGTGGAAGGGTGAACCAGGATAAATCTGTTGTGTCTTGAATCTCTCTTGCTCTCTCTTGACTGTTCTTGATATATCTTGTTAATCTTCTTGATTTTTCAGATTCTAATAAAAACTCATTAACAGGTTTAAATTGATTAGTTCTGGTTAATATTTGAATATATCTTAAATCATAAAATACATCTATAAATAGTTTATTTGATTCTTTTCTGGAACTGAAAAATTTCTAGTTCGCTGTGTTTATTGTTCATCAGTCAGTTTTTCCAGAAAAATTGATTTGTCATAATCAGTGGTTAAAAACTGTTTTCTAATATTAAACCAAATCTTTTTTTTTTTTTATAATAGGTTCTTGAATCTTTAATTCATAATAAATTTAGAATTGATCTAATTCTTTGAGTTCTTGGATTGATCTTTAAATACTGTCTTTACTGCACATTATATTTTTCCAGAATCTGCTTAACAATCTATTGCTTTTCCAGAATTACAATCTGTCTTCAATTTACTAATTTTGGGTGATTACCTTTATTCTGGAATTTGCTTTGAACCTTTGTTGATTGCATTTTATATAATCTTGAATATTTTCTTTAAAGATTTTTTCATTCCCCACATTGAAAATTACATTTGCGAAAATTTTCAAAGGAGTTTAGTTGGGTTTGTGTGTGAGTGTTGGCTTGGTACTTAACCATTAGTTGCATAGATCATCACTCTTGAGGAGCTTAAAGATTCACATGTGTCAAAACTGGATTGATTAAAACTGAACTGGTTTTCAGAAAAATAACTTGTACTAATTTTTTGTTGACAGACTATTCAATAAATTGAATGATAGAATCAATCGATTGAATTGTGACAGTTACTATTGTTACAAGTTGAATTTTGAATGAGTATTCTAATGGTTTGCCTATATATGGAGTAATAACAATTGATTGAATGGATGACAGTTAACTTTGTTTAAAAAAAAACAGTTTGCCTATATAAAGGCATAGAGAACTAAGATTTTTTTAAAAAAATAAAACATTTTTTGAGAATTCCTTGAGAGAAAAAGCACCCAGTTTGTGCGAACACATTGCAACATTGCTTTTCACATAAGAAACCTTGAAGAAAGTGAATCTTGAAGCATTTCTTGAGTGAGAGTTTGCTACTTTGGTTCTAGACCAAAGCTAAGTCTTCTACACTTGGTCTTAATACATTTGTATATTATTCTGGGTAGAGGCATTGAGTTGTTAATCCTTGATTCATCTGGAGTTGTAATTTATCTTTGATTGTATTTAATTACTGGGTTATTAATTGGGTTGTACAGTGGGTTTCTGCACTGGTTCACACCTCCTAAAGGGTTCAGTGAGGTGTTAGTACTACGGGGAGCAATGTGTACCGCAGGGAGTAGTGATAACTTGCTGGGAGCAAGACTTGTAAACTGATCTTGTGATCTTTTTAGTGGAAATATTTGCTAGTTTGCAAAAGACTGGATGTAGCCCTTGAGGAAAGGTGAACCAGGATAAATCTTTGTATTCTTGATTCTTTCTTCTCTCTTCTTGCAAGTTTTCTTTTATCTGCTGGTGTTGTCATAATTAATTGATCACTATAATTCATTGAGTGCTTTCTCAATTGGATACTAGTTGCTCTCTGGACTTGTTATGTTACATCTGATTTAATTAAGTTCTAGGATATTCATTAGTGCATTCTTGGAACTCACTGGACTATATTTGAAACTTCTTAATATTGGATACCGAATCTTGAAGTTGTATTTTAATTATGTAATCTGAATTAAACTCTAATAACTTCCGCTGAGCATATAATTAGATATATTTCATTAAATTGATTTGCATATTTCTGTATCAATTCTGGACTGAATCTAAGTGTATTCATATTTCTACATTCATTCAATTAATTGAATATGTGCTTCAGTAAATTGAATTGTTTACTGGACATTCCAAAATCGTGTTGATTGTTTTAATCAAGATATTTCATTCTCCAATCTAAATCACTTTCCTTCTTTGCGAAATTTTTTTTTGAAAGTTCAATTCACCCCCTCCCCCCCTCTAGAACTCGGCCTAAACTTGTTTTTCATGGCTTTGCAATACTATCCATAAAACAATTTTATTAAAGAAGAATAAAAAAATGTATATCAGTTTTGTTAAAACTCAGAAAACCAGCGTGCAAGTTTTGAAATCAACTAGATCCAATATCTTTTTATCAAAAAAAAAACCAGTTCAGCACTGTTGTATTCAAAGAACAGAAAAACAACACCCTTGTTCAAGCGAAAATGATTGGATTTGAATGATAAAACTAAGTATTTAATCAAGAAACCAATACAAGATCAATTACTCAAAGTTTCTAGAAAAATAGTTGATTAAAAACTTGATTTAGTTGACTATTTTTGCTGCCAGAGTTGTGTTTTAGTTGTTGTCTAGAAAAACAGTCGATTGTTTTGAGAATTTAACAAGCTATTTATACTAGTAAAATGTGAATCAAGCTAAGATGATGCGCAAATGTATATGGAGCAAGGAATAGAAGATCACACAAGGATTTTTATACTAGTTCACTCTTCCTCATGAGCTACATTTAGTCCTTTACACAACTATTCAAAGATTTCACTCAAAACAACAAGTTTACATACAAATACACAACCAAGATTCAATCTTGAACCTTACAATATTGATTCTACCCTTATGCAGAACCCTACCACATATGATGCACCACCCTACTACTAAATGCAGAACCCTACTGCAGTGTATTATGCAAACTTACAATCCAAACGAAAGAGCATATGATTTTCGAATTACAACACTTAAACTCACAACACAACAGCCTAAAACCGATCTCACTACAAAAAAGTTCAGTTATCTAGATGAGAAATAGCTGCTGGTTGCTCCCCCAATCAAATGCAAGCAAAAATCCCCTTCAAGAATGAAAATCCACAGTGATCTTGAATGAATCTTGATCAACCTCTCTAATCTTTGAAGGAATATCTCCAATAACTCTCAACTGATGCTTAGAAATGTTTTTCAGATTCTTAGAAATGATTTCGTGTTCAAAAACGCGTTGCATACAGGTTTATATGGAGTAACCTACACTGTCAAGTAAATCAGTCGGTCGTTTTTGAAAAACAGTCGGTTGTTTTTCCTTTAGCACAAAAACAACAAATTTTTTTTCACAAACAGTTGATTGTTTTTGTTCTGCAGCACTTCTTCTCATAAAATGGTTTTCGAAAATGCTTTTTCACTTGAGTAACATGGAGAACATTGCAAGCAAGTGATAGAAATACACAAACAAATGCAAATATGAGCTAACAACACTCTACACTACCCCCACCAAGGTTCCAAAGCAATCTTCATCAACTCTTCCAAAGCACCATGGAATTTCTTCATCAAATCTTCATTCCAAGGGTGTCTCCAACCATTCCAACATTGTCTTCTCCTATTGATCTTATCGTGATTGGAAATAGATGGGATTTTTGCAACAAGCTAGATGAAGATGAAATATTAGAATTTGTTTAATTCTCAATTTTTAATAGTTTTTTCTTAATAATTGATTCTGAGAGTCAAGAGAAGGATTTGATATTAATTCAATTTTATCTATGATGAAATTTATCAAGGAAATATTGGATGAGAAGAATAAGGATTGAAGCCTTGAGGAAGTAAAAAAAAGAGGCAAATAAAGCATGCCCAAGTCAATCATATAGGTCCAATTTGAAGAAATCCTAGAAGCAAAGAGGAGGCGGCAACGTTTGGCACATGTTGGGCCAGTATGGGAATAGTAACATAATCCAGTAGGCGCTTGGTGCAAAATGTTTCGTCGGGTGTAAGCATCGATTGTCGTATTTTAATTAATAATTTTGGGGGTTTATGGTTAGACATTTTTTGCTAGAACAAAAAACGAAATTGACTCTTTGAAGGCATTTTTAGTCTTTGTTTGGAGTAATATTATTTTTTTTTTAAGTATGCAATAATGAATAAAAATAAACGGGAGTAATAAGGTTACTTCAACCTATTTACAAAACAAAGTCAAAATAAATAGAAAAACAGGAGCATACCGAATGTAAACGGTATATGTCCTATTCTAAACATAAATCTCCGAAAAACCAACACAATAGAACCATCACCCTTGGATAGTGAAAAAATGTTTAACAATTACAAGGGAAAACACTGAGGTGAAAACATATACACAAGTATTGTGTATACACCAAAAGGTTCCACAAAACATGTTGTAGCATCTTAGTTCCTTCCACCACAATTTGTCACTCACAAATAAGGATTGTTGTCACACCAAACCCTGCACCAGAAAAATGTAGATCCTATACAAGTTCTATGAATGTCACAATAACATAGAGATGCATGTCACAGGATCAATACACCAATCAGAGTAAGAGA
>Ga0099824_1006981_pt1 | contig 15217 bp, 4 predicted proteins | sample SiratrowhiteBW_FD_76837 | JGI IMG/M metagenome (GOLD analysis project Ga0099824, IMG submission 76837) | Root nodule microbial communities of legume samples collected from California, USA - Siratro white BW | ecosystem: Host-associated > Plants > Roots > Nodule | place: USA: California...
TGAGATTTTGTGAAACTTGTATATTTATTGAGTAATTAATAATAATATCAAATTTTATATTTAACTTTTAATTATTTTTATAAAATTAGATATTTATAGATCATCCAATAGTAGGTGATAGTCCATTAAATCTCATTATGATAGATTCTGATATCATTTAAGAGATATATTTTAATCTAACTCAAACTTATAAAATTAATTTAAAAGGTAAGATTTGAATCCATATAATATATAAACTGATCTTATTTTTAGTTAATGTAAAATTCTCTACATGTATCACTAATAACAAAAAATGATATATTAAAAATAATTGAAGGTAAATGTGTTGGTTGAGTGAAATAGTAATTTATATGTTAGGTAAATTTGTTTAAGACCATTGATAAGTCTTAATTGTTAGTTTAATTTCATGCATTTTTACGTTTATTTTGTCATTAATTTGGTTTGAATTTGAATTTTAGTGTCTTTTATGATTCATTTTGTTATTTAATAAGTTTTATTGTGCAAAGAGCGATTTTTGTTGAGAATTAGGTTAAATCTGGACAAAGAGGAAATAGAGACGCTAAATTAGAGGGGAGGAGTAGAGAAAGAGGACATAAGTGACTTCTTGCTTAAGCGAAAGATACAACCTGGGCTAAAACTCACTTAAAGACTTTCATAAGAAAGCCCTAATTTAAAGGCGTCAACGCTACTGGAGCGTGAATTACGAGATAACGATTGCATATTGACCTAATGAAAGGAAGGAAAGCTATAAAAGTCAAAGCTAGGTCAAAAGGAGGGAGACACTCATTGACATACACCTATTGACGACCGCTCTTGAGAAAAATTCATTCTTTTTATTTTCTCTTGTATTTCATGGCTACCATGCATAGCTAACTCTATTATTCTTGGGATTAAATGTAATTTCTCAACTTTGAATGCACTTTTGACAATACTTGATATCATCAATTTCAATTACCTTTGTTTTACGTTTTATTCATACTTTGATCCATCTTAGAATTCTTATTGTGACTGGAAAGCACTTTTTTTGAATTTAGAACCAAACGTTTAACACATTGCATGTATAAGTTCAGGGATGAATTATAGTCTAATGACTGTTTATCGCAACTATGCTTAATGCTAATTAATCTATTATAATAACTGGGACAGAGCTAGGTATGTTAATTATTGAATTTCAAATCTAGATGAATCAGATTGAATGATTTTTATTTGCACAAATGGGTAATTGGAAGGGATGATGTTAACGTTATGATCAAGAGTGTATGAGAAGGAGAGTAATACAATTCAATCCCAAGATCTTTATTAATATAAATTCCATAAATCCAACCATTAATTGTTTTGTTTTTAGGTTTGCATATTCAATCAAAATCAATACATTCTTATTACATGTTTTCGATAATAATACTTTGATACATATTCAATTTACAATCATAAATGTTGTTCCCTGTGGATACGATACTCTTACTTATTTTCTATATTACTTGAGTACTCAGTACACTTGCTGAAGGATTAACAAGTTTTTGGCGCCGTTGTCGGGAAACGGTGAAAAGATTTGAAATTGAATTCTGTATTGATCATGTTGTGAATTACTAATCTTTTGTGATTGTTGAACCTCTACTAGTGTAGTGATTGATGTGTTTGAGAAATCAGGTGAATCAAGAGCAACTATATTTTGATTCAGATATAAACAAGACACTAAGACAGATTAGACAAAGGAAGAAACGTGAGCAGAAGATTAGAGTAGTTGAAAAGAGTTGTGGTGCAATTATGGCAGAAGAAATTAATGGGCATGAAAATCGACAACTACAAAGAAAATTTGGTGATTATGCTTGTAGCAGGGGCCTAGACATTTTTCAAGTATTGTTATTCCCAATACCGCTCGAGTTATAGAGATGAAGCCAGCATACTTGACTTTTCATCGGTAGTCATCAATTCACAGGATTGGATTATGAGGACCCTTATACTCATTTATCCACATTCTATGAGTTGATTGCTACAATGGTATTTGAAGAAAGAGATAAAGAAGCTGCATATCTTAGATTATTTCCATTTTCTTTAGCATGAAAGGCAAAAGACTAGTTGAATTCCTATCCGAATCAAAGTCTTACACTATGGAATGATGTGGAGGATAAATTTCTTCAGAAGTTTTTACCTTTATCTCGGTACATCAAAACCAAGTCAAAGATTTCCAATTTTTGTCAAGGAGCAGACAAAGCATTATGTGCAACATAGGAGAGATTTAAGGTTGTGTTGAGGAGGTGTCCTAATCACAATTTTGAGGAGATTGTGCAATTGAATTGAACACCACAGATGCAATCTTAGCACAAAATAAGACTTTGACGCAGCAAATGAAAGCATTGACACAACAAATGGCTAAATTACCACAACAGTTTCAGGCTGTCCAATCTGCACAGGCAGTGACATATTAGAATCCACCTGTATGTTGTGAGTTCTGTGGATGCAATCATTTAAATGGTAATTGTCCTTAGCAGAATGTAAGGGGAGAGGAAGTGCAAAATGTTGTTAGTAATCATCACATCGAAAAAAAGTTTACGAGCTCTCTGAGATGAACAGAAAAAAGAATATAGTGGTAATAACTGGTATATGTACTTGCATAATTTTACATATATGTATATGAGGTTCCACTTTTTATGTTATTTGTTGTGAATAAGCAGAAACAGAAAATACATGTCACTCTCTCCCTTCTCCTTCTATCACATGCATATTATTTTATTTTATTTTTACATGTTGTCTTTATATCCTTCGCCTTTTGAACTTCCTATAAATAAACTCATTTCACTCATATCTCATGTTTGCTCTTGTGTTCTACCTATACTGTAATTATTCCATACAAAAATAAATAAAAAACATGCATTAAGTTAATTAAGTATATAATCATCTTTAAACTCGAACCAACATATAAATTTAATTTTCCTTAACTTTAAAAATACAATAAACTTATATAAATAACTAAATTTATTCTTTTAAATTTAAAACCAAATTTATCAGTATGAAAAATATCAAAACCTTCCTATTTGACGGACAAAATAATGTCTAAAATATATTTTCTCATAAAAATTTATAGTTTTTTTTAAAATGATACTTTCCATTAATTCAATCTATTAGAAATTATTATTTTTTAATTAATGTTCAATTTTTGTTCTACATACTTAGAATAATTATGAGATTAGATTTTGACATTTTATTAACACTTTGTATTTTTGGTATTTTAAAATTTTCAATGATATTTTTGGTATTTTAAGAATTTGTATGGTGCAGGTCACAAATTTATATAGTGCTGAAAGTAACTACCTTCTTTTTCTTGTTTATTTGGCCGAGTCGAGTGGCGTAGCACTTTTAGTTTTAGATTGTTTCTTCTTGCAATAAAAGTGGCACCAACATTAAATATTTTTTTTTAAATATCAGAAATACTTTTTCCTTCGGTATTGCTATCCTCATCAACAAATGTAAGTGTAACAATTTCATTCTTTTTTATCAAATTAATTTCTATCTTTCTAGTTTTTGTATAATAAAAGAAAGTTATCTAACATAAATCATAATCATGAATATAAAAATTACGATTTAGTTGATAACAACATACCAATATCGTGATACTAAATTTAATTTTCTAGATCCTTATCTTTGCGACACTACGAAGATGCATATCATAATACTGAAAGAGAATATTAGTGACTTTAATTATATTTTCATTATTTTTGAAAAAAAATTGTAATTGCAAGTAACGATTTATATAGTTATATAGTGTAGAAGTAATTGTCTTATTTTTAATACCTCTTTTTTATATCTGCGATTTGGGCTCAATTTACTAGCCTATAAAGTTTCACTATTTTCATTTCCTTTTTTTTTTCTTTTATACGCCGTCCTGTTTCTTTAAAAGTAATAATAAATTTGGGCTTGTGGATTTGGCCCAACACCTCATACAATTTTTTTGTAATTTTAATAGCTGTAAACCTGTGATTGTCACACAAAATACCGAAGTAGTACAAGAAATGTGTAGTTTTGTGAAAAGAGTAGAAATTCATGACAATTCAATAGAAGTTTGAGCCAAATTTTTATATTACCTCTAGACTGGATTGAAAAACAACAAAAACATTTTGTTGTTTGCGAGATTACTAAGACATTAAATTTGGACCAGCTTCTGAAGTAGAACATCTATCATCAACATCAAATTAGTACCACAAAATGCTTGTAACCATAATGAGTAATTAAGAGATGCGGATTGAAATTACAATCTTTGAGACAAAGGACCTTTAAGATATTATATATAATATGTGTTTTACCACGACCCAATGAGAATCAAAAAATTTAGTAAAATGTGTTTCGTTAAATAAGTCTCTAATGTATTTGGCTTGCATCATGATAATAGACCTATCAGGTAAATACTTAATTTCATGACCAAGAAAATAATCATGTTAACAATAAAGATGAAAACGAATGACCATTTTTTAACCAAATAGTAAAGATGAAATCCATTAAACTAAGTATATTGTTTTATATTTAGATTAACATCATTTAGGTCTCCTAAATTGACCTTACAAAGAATGATAAAATAACATTATTTGACAACATTATTCAATAGGAGAATCTTAATAATATTATTAAGACGTTTAACCACTTTGATAAGAATCAAGTAACATAATTAATAATAAATAAAATGAACCTAGACTAAATCTAAGTGAAAGATAAATGATACAAAATAACCTCTTACAAGACAAAACAAGAGAACGATAAAAGACAACAACTGATGTTAAAAGACCACTAATCATTTTAGTTGACCAAAACACTTTCAAAAACATGATTTTGTTATAAATTTATCATAATATTTCAAGACTTTAATCTATAAAATCAATACATCCACTAAAATAATTAAAAAATTTATTACTCCTAAACTTATTTAGACAAATAAAAATAAAAATTCGTATAAAAAAAATAAAATCAACCTGCAAAAGAATAAACAACTTACTTAAATTAATATTTTGATCCGATTGTTTTGATTTATAATTAATTATCTTTTCAGTGTGATCTGATGGTAAAAGAAAAAAATTACAATCAGTTAATTAAGACATTTAGAGAAAAGTATACAGAATTTATTTTAAACCAAAATTATAATACCACAAAAATCCTTTTTATTGTACGTAATTCTCTTAATTTAAATAAATTAGTTGTTACACGTAATACCTTTTTATAATTTAGTTTTGGTTAATCTTCTTATAAGTTTTAAAATCTTAAACTTTCATTGTAATTTTTTCATAACATCAATTAATAAAAAATATTTTCTAATCATAATTTATTACGAATAGAAAAAAATAAAAAATATTTATTTATTTTTAATTTTTATAATATCAATCATCCTAATTACTATATAATATTTATAGGCTACAATATAATTTTTATTTTTCTATTTTTCAATTTATAATTTTGGTATTTTTATTTTATTTGATTTCAAATTTTTAAATTATTGATTTTAATTTGATTATGCAAATTAAGATTTCGGTATCTTGGTCTTCAGTAAATTTAAATACAATTTTTATATTTTATAATAACATCAAGTTATAAAGGAAATAAAACATGTGAGCATGTTGACGCGCAGGTTGCAATAATTTTATTACAGAAAAAAATAAAAAAATATTTTAATAATACCAATACACAGATTTGCATCATAATAAACCATAAAATATATATAGTAAAAAAATCCTAAACTTATTTTAGTCATTACACTTCATTCTTTGATTTTATACGCTCGAATAATAATAAACATATTAAAGAAAATATATATTAACCCTCTTCCTTTCCTTTTTCTGTGAGTCTTCATTTTTCATTGTACACGCTCTTTTCTATTTTTTTTTTACTGTAAAATTTCTGAAAGTTGTTTTAGGATGAATTTGTGCATCATCTCCTTTACTTAGAAAATATTGAAAGTTGTTCTGGGATGGATTACACCTCCAGAGATCAACCTCTTCAAATAATTCCAAACTAATGAATAGAGAGATTTTGAAGATGCAAAAGAATGAAGATGTAACAAAATATAATAAAGATGGAAGTGAGAAATGAGATTAAATTATATTTTAACTAAAAAAGAAATTGTTCTTTTAACTATCATATGAAAGTGGAGGAAGAATTAATAGAGATTGTGACAGGAGCACTCATTTTGGTTTTTAGTGTTAGAAAATAAGATCTTCAGAAAATTATTTATTATGTAAATAAAATTAAAGTTAGTTTCTCATAAAATAAAATTATTTTGTATTAAATTTAATTTGTAGAAGTTTTTTTATGATTTCATTAAAGTTTTTATTTTTAATTTATGTATAAATTAATATTTAAATTTATTATTGATTTTTGTACGTTTTCTTATATTAGAAGTCTTGATTGTGAAATTCGTATATTTAGTATAAGTGAGGTTATTTACACATTATATATTAATATGATATTATTCGAAATATGTTGTTTATTAAAAGTAACAATTTTGATAATGCAATTTTATTATTTGTTTTCTTGAATAATTTTGATGATGAAAAAAGGTATTGATTACTTGAAAGAAGAATAAAGTTTGTATTATAGTGCTGAAAATATATGTGTATGCTAAGTGAGACATCTGATCATAAAAGAATGAACAACCTAGTTTGTCCAAATAGAAAAGCGATATAATAGAAGGTTGAGAGTCCAAATAGAAAAGTGATACAATAGAAGGTTGAGAAGACAACTGTGTCAAAATAGGAAAAAATTCATAGTTACAAAAATGTTGTCCTCTCAACTTTAATGTAAGATGAGTTAATGTATTGTGAAGGTATGAGTTCAAACTTTTAATAAATCATCTTTTTGCACTTTTGGAACTATAGTAAAATCTGAAGGTCTCGTGATTTTTACTTTTACATGAAATCATGATTTTAATCATGATAAAATCTTGAAAAAAAAAAATATGAACTCACAATTTTTATATCAAAATAAAATAAGCTAGTAAATTGTTGTTTGATAATAATAGTCATTGATCAATTAATAGATAATCAAAGTAAACATTTTTATTTTTCTAATAAATTGTTGAAACCTATATACTAATTTGTGAATAGGATAAGTTGATTTTTAAGTTTTAATAATTATAAACATTCTTTTAAAATTGTATACAAACATTATAACGAGTGATTTCAATAAAATTATCTCTTGTGCTATGTATTTTGTTCTCTTTTAATTCAATTGTTTTAATTGAATTGTTTTAAGAGGATTGTGTAAATTGTATAAATTGTAACTTTGAATAACATGAAGTATTAAGAGGTCTTCTAAATTGTATCATTTGGGCTTTGGATTTGGACCAAGTAGAATATATGATGGCCTTACCTAGGCTACATGCCCTGTAAACAAAATTGGATGAGATATTTGAATAATGAAGATGCTAGTGAATGACCTTGAAATGCATCAATACTTTGATTCAAAACCGCAATGGAGATAAGGATGAAGTTACAACGAACTGCATGAAGGAATGAAGCAAATTGAGCAAGTTTTATGAGTGAAAGTGATGGAACAATGTAGTTGGAAGAGGTGAGATCAACTTCTAATGGAATTCCTAAGTTATTCTTCTAAAACAAAGATCAAGCTCAAGAACCAAATGTACTGAAAATTTGAATGGCATAACACTAGTTCAAATCAAGCTTAAATGTTACAACACTATACACTCCTATTCATAAAGTGCATTCCCACTCTAGCTTCTATGACAAGCTTCTCAACCCTAGCTTGCACCCCAAGGCTTTTACAAGGTGATGACAAGTGACATAAGGAGAAAGCATCTCCCTTACCCTAACTTAGACAGCCAACATTATTAATGGGTTTCAAAACCCAACATCTCACACTACATGACCAAAAATACAAGGCCCAAATACAAGGCCTATATTACTCTAAATTAATCTAAACAATTTATACAATTTAGAGGACTTCTCTTTAACGCTCCATGTTCTCCAAAGTGTCCATGGTTGCATTTGGGTCCAAACAGTTGGTTGAAAACTCAAACAAGCTCAAATGGACCCAATCTTCTAGAAGGTTCTTGATTTACCTTTTCGCTATTTGTCCTCTTTATTCTTTGACTAAAGTGGTTGGGGTGTATTCCATCAATGATTGACTATATAAGGGAGATAAGGACAAAAATTTTGAAATAGGATTCAGAAAGTGAAAATAATGGAGTATTCACATATCTTTGGAGTTCGAAGAGTCCATCAAATCTATTGTACTTTAGATGGAAAGTGCACTTTACCTGTGAAGTGTCTCAAAAGGTATAAAATCTATGTGATAGATGGGTAGGAGTCTCTTCTGCCAACCACAACCATCCACTGACCAATTTTCAGAATTTTTATACCTTACAATTGAATACAAAATAAAATATAGCTTGGAAATGCGCATGGTTAGCAGTTGTGTGGGGTATATGTAACTATAGGAATAGAGTAGTGTTTAGGCAGTGGAAGATAAATGTAGAAGAGATTTCGCGTCATACTAACTTGGAACATGGTTATGGAATGAATATGAAATACCAAGGGTAGTGTTTTGATATGTTAACCGGTATCGGTGTTCAATTCAATGCCTCAAACAGTTGTAATATGAAAAGAGGAAAGATATGTTTTGAATAATACTGGATTGTATTCTTGTCCCAATATTTATGTCCAATTCTATTTTGTATACAAGTTTTCTGCAAATGATAATAATACACCATCAATGCTTGGTCCTAGGATAAAGCATTTATGAAGATAGAAAGAACAAATATTTATATTTATAAAGAAACAAAAAGAATGAAGTGTAAAATGGTAGTTATGAAATAGTTGTAAAAATTTGTTAGATGTCAACCTATTATTGCTCATTGAAAAAATATGTGATTGGTAGTGTTATGAATAATTTGAGCTAAAAAATAAGAATATTTTTAACTAAAGAATCATTAATATTGAAAAAGTTTAGTATTTGACACAAATAAATACTTCGAATTTAGTTAAAACATAAAAAATTAAGAATAATATTTTAATATTCGGATTAGTTTAGCTACCACTTGAATGTAACAATGATTTGTATATGGTTTATTTAAATACAACTTAGGAACTCCACAAAGGTTGTCACCAACAAAATCTTTCAATGGCTATTGCTAGCAGGTGCGGAGGTCCATTGTAGGACGTTAATAGTTAATATGGAGTAATAGGAGACAAGGATTTCAAAATTTATTTACATGTAAAACTGGGATGAAAAGTGTCAGTATGGATGACCAACTTGAAGGGCAGATTCTAACCATGGTAGCACTGCAAACAACAAAACTCTCTTTTTATGAAATCCTGCTATTCTTGGTTTGTGGGGTGTGAAAATAGAATCCAAAACCTGTTGTTTTAAACTTGATTTTTCATATAATAATTTTCGTAATTAAACTTATAATAATACAAATATTTAAAATTCTTCAAATACAACATTAAAGAGTATATAGGCTGAACATCCTTCAAATACTTCTACTAATTTAAAATTCTTTTTAAATTTTGGTTAATCTAAAAGGTATAATGAATTGATTACTTTATTTTTTAACTAAAATCTATCATTATTTTGATGCGGGAGTTAACAATGTAATAATAAAAGTATAACCTAAAATAATAATATTATTTTGTAGTACCAACAAATAATGTAAAATGAATAAAAGTAATTAAGTAAATATTTAGGATAGAAAATAATAAAATAGATAACTGTGATATCTTCCATTTTGAAAAAAATATAACTTATAAATAATTAATTATAAATAATTAATTCATTCATTCACAATAATCGATATTCAATATTCAAACGAATGTAACTTGTGTTACATATATCATGTTGCTCATAATCATTTATTTTATTTTTAAAACCTTTTTAGAATAATAATAAAACCTTTCTAGAATAATATTAGAAGATGAACATAAATTTAAAATAATATTAATTAATCAACATGATACATGCTCTAACATTACCTTTACTATTAATTCAACGTTTGTGCATGGAGACTTAGATTACAATTTTCATCTATTATTCTAGAACATTATTATTAAAAAAGAATTAAACAATTAATTAAAAGTGAATATTTGATTAATAGACTATAGTTAAAGTTAATTTTTCATTAAAAATTTCAAGTTAATTTATAAAATGAAATAAACGTGTATATTTATTAAGTAATTGTTAGTAATATAAATTTTCATATTTAATTCTTAATTATTTTTATTGATTTATAACCTGGAATTTCTACTTACAATTAACCTGATGTCTAATTAAGGTAAGCAATTGTAAATATTTTTAAATTACATTTTTAACTCAATTTTCATTTTTATTAAAACTCTTTTTATCGATAATATAAAATAAAATTTAATAAGATAATAGAATTACTTTAATCTTTATATAATAAAAGTAGTTTTATGTTTTTATCAAATATTCTGTCAACTTGACACTTTTTCTTTATATGTAATTAGAAACATAATTCTTTTTAAATTATAATTAATTTAAGAGGTATAATGAATTGATTGTTCAATTTTAAACTAAAATCTAACAACATTATTTTGACATGGAAACCAACATTATAATAATAAAAATAGAAAATAAAATAATGGAATCGTTTTATATATAATAAATAGTTGACTTGTGTTGTTCATATAAAATGAATAAAAATAGTTTAATAAATATTTAGGATACAAAATAATAAACTAAAAAAATTGTAACTACCATTTAAAAAAATATAAATTATAATAATTAACTATTAGTAAAATAATTAATTAATTGACTTACAATATTCACATAATTACTAGTGTTGTAAATGTATAAATATATATTAAAAAAACTTAGGGTTAACATGCTAGTTTTGTGTTTATTGAGTCTCTTACCCATTTTATCGCTTGTAAATCACTTTTATATTATAATTATATTATAAGTCTAGATATTCTTTTACTAGTGAAACTTATTTGACTCTTCACTACATTAGATGTACAGGTTATTACATTCAACATTCTTGTATTTTAAGGTTACATCTTGTAAAGATGGTGAAATGATTAAATTGTGCTATTTTAAATTTATAAGATTTGTACCAACTCAAAAATTCTATAATATTTGCAATCAAACTCTTATAAATAAATAAAATATAAATTTCAAATTATAAAATATTTAATACTTGAAAGATAAATAAAAGAAGGAAAGAAGAGAGAATAAGAAGAAAAGAAAAGACGAACAAATTTTTTTTTTTTTTTTAGCTTGGGCGAAAATAATTTTGCCCGAGCAAAAATCTACCTTGCCCGCACGATAAATTTGTCGCTTGAGCAAAAATAGTCCAAAGAGCACTCCTGATTTTCGCCTGAGCGAAACTACTCTTGCCTAGGCAAAAACACTCCAGAGAGCATCTTATTTTGTTTATGAAGGGCTTGCTCAGGCGAGCTTCATCTCGTTCGGGCGAGCTTCATCTCGCTCGAGCGAGATTTACAGAGTGGACTTTTCTACAAAAGTTGCTTGAGCGAGAGTCTTCTGCTTGAGCAAGACTATCTAAAATATTCTCAATTAAACTAACTTTTGTCTGTTAAGTATTACCATCCATTTAAGGTTCAAAGTACTACATAAAGTATTTAGGTACATCAAACTTATCTACGACTATCTACATGACAAAAAGAGTGACCATTCCAAGGTTATTATAAAATCTTTAACTACATCAAAACATATATACAAGTATATAAACATTAGTTTAAAGGCATATCATCTTTAAGGTGCTCCAAGACCTGCATCTGTGCACCTACTCGTGTACATAATATAGTCATCGCAGTTCATACAACAACATGAAAAGCAAGTGTAAGCTAGTAAACTTGAAAGTTTATAACATACTAACTACATGCAAATAGAACAGAGTATCTTAGTCATAAGAATTTCTTTAAAGTCTAGTATATCAAGTTTCAATACAAGTTTTCCTTTTTCATTTCAAGTACTCATGTGAAACATCATACATAAAGGTCTCACATGGACCACATCAATACATATAGGTCACACATAGACCCGTCATCTTCCGGAAGACCCATTAAGTATGCCCCTACCAAAGACTAACATCTAATCCAATACCCAGGACTTAGATTCAGCAATTCTAAGAGAAAGAACCAATCCAATACCCAAGACTTAGATTACCAGCGAATATAAGAGAAATGACTAATCCAGTACCCAAGACTTAGACTGCCATTTGAATCTAAGAGAAAGGATCAGAATAAGCTCAAACATCCAATACTGAGTCTCACCAGCGGTCCCGGTGTGTATGAACTCCCTCACAGCTTCTCACCACCTGATATCTTAGTCTATGTGACTTAGATCATCAGTGAAGCTAGAGGATCTCTGTTAAACATAGGTGTGCTATACTTAATGTACATAAATGAGCATAACTCATACATTATCCCAAATGTATGACATCAATTCATCATTCACATCAATACTCATTCAATCTACAAATCATATTGTGCAAGTATCTTTCCATCATCAAAACAATACTTAATTACTCAAAATAGTTAAGTTAATCACACTAAGTCAAAACAAACAATCAAATTCATTCAGTGCTCAAGGATCAGTCAGACCTACAAGAAAGACTTGAGCACTGATAATCATATATTCCAGTCTTCTGTCCTATAGAGTAATTAACTAGTATAAAAAATAAGTTACTAGCTTCCCTTACCTCAGACAACGATCTCCTACCAATTCTTTCGGTCAGGCAATAACCCCAGTCCAACTTTAGGGATCTAGAAAAAGTTTTCCAAATAACACCAACTTTTAGTATAACCTTAATCAAGTTGAGAGGAATACTTTTCTTAACTGTTCCCATCAATATTGATGACAAAAACTTAATAAAAAACAGAGAACAATGGATCTTTAGAATAAATATGAACTTATTCTGTTTGACCAGATATACAACAAAAGAAGATAAATTAAACAAAAAAAGATATACAAAATATAATAATTATTAAAAAATATCTTCTGCTTTTGCTTTTCACACACCTTCTTTAAAACACTTTGAAACTGTACACTTTGCAATCAAGATATGAAGATCAAGCATCTAAATTATCAAAAAAATATACATCATAAGATTGCTATCAAAGTCACACACCAAACCAATTATGATTATGAACAACACTAATATTTTAAATTTGCTCAAGAGTTGGAATAGGTTAGTAAGAATTTGTTGCTGGACTGCTAATAAAAAATTTCATTCTCACTAACTAGACAACAGATAATTAAGTTACTGTATTAATTCAAAATCTTAACACTATCAGAAAAATGTGCAACAATATTATCAGACACATCAAATGATTATTCTTGATCAAATAAAAGGTAAAATTCAACTTCTAAATTACATCATCATTCTAGGACCACTGTATCACGATATTAATAGAAAACAAAAACAATAATACTAGAAACTATACATGCCACACAAGTTAACACTCTGCATGCAGTCACAGTCGAAGAAGTTGAGTTCATTCTCCTATTTATACTGGATTAAGTTAAATTCATGATAAATTAAATTGATCTATATGCTTAATTAAAAAATTAAAACAATCATTAATTTTTGGAAAAGTATTAATTTAGAAAGTTGTCATGTGTATTATATATTATATAAAAAAATATAATTTATATAAGTATAATATATATATATATATATATATATATAAACGAAAATAATAACATATAATTATGTTAAGTGTCTGAATACTCAGTAATGAAAACTCCTAATGAAATGTATGTATTAATAGGAGAATACAACACAGAAAGTGTGTGGAGTTCACAGCTTCTAGAATACAACCAAAAATAGTGTGTACAATACATATAGAATAACACCTTAAATAATTCTTCAGTGTATCATCAAAGACCAGAAACACTAAAAATTATAATTAAATATACTATTTATGATAAAATTAACTAAAGAAAATGTTATAATAAATTATTTACAATATTATTTTATGTAAATATTATTTTTACATATTACTCATATAAATAGTTGACCCCGAAGTATCCTATAATGTCAATCGCACCCTAGAATCTCTCTAAGCCCTGGAATCCCTCTAGGGTAACTTACAAACGTAGAAAAACTAAACGGAAAAGACATAATTACTTTTGGAACAAATATTTTACACCTAATCACTATGAAAAGCCCTCGAATAGCGAATATTGGAGTAAATGTTAAAGTGTGTATCCTATTTATAGAAATTCTCAAGAGCAACGATTGAAATAATCCGATGTTTCACCTCCTGATAATTGGATCTAAAAGCACAAATCCATAAGAAGGCTTATGGGTAAAATGAGAATGCATCGGATAAAAAGATGTACAAATTTTTCTTTCACATTAACCTCTCGTAATCCTTGAGTTCTGAGACAAGTGAACTATGGAGGTCGAAAAATGTTATCATTATTTTTTTATTCATTATAATTTCATAGTGTTGTTCTTTTTAATGCTTAAATTTAGTGACAATATAAAATTCATAAAATTAAGGTAAACAATCCATTAAAGATAAAGATGCTATAATATGTATGGATAGAAAGAAATAAAGAGAAAATAAAAGAAACAAATTAATAAATTAAAAGAAAATAAGATAAAAATACTAAGAAAGTTGATAATGATGTTTCATGAAATTAACAATTATACTAACCTATAATTTTTTAATTTTGATTATGGAAGTAGATAATAGTGTTGCTAATTTTGATAGTGGGAATGGATGCTATCATTTTTTATGTTACTAAATTAAATAGGTGTGACTTGTATTTTAATTTTTCTAGTCCCCTAATGTGTAATTCTGCCTTTTAATAATAATAATAATAGTAATAATCATATTTAGTTTAAAATAGTTATTTTTTTCATTTAAAATAATTTTTAAATTAAAAATAAAACATGCATTTAAATTTATTTATTTTTAAATGGTTGCAAGGTATTTAAAAAAGTTTGATTCATATAACTGTTCAATACATAATTAATCCTTATATGATGGATAGAGTGAAAAATTCATTGTTTTATTTTGAGCATATCTAATGATTTAAGTCATGTGTAGAAGATTTCAATATTGAAGTCAGATGACAATTCTAGAAGAAACACATATGTTCCCTGTCAATACCATTCTTAAAAAGAACTAAATTGTCTGGCTTATTGAACCAAATATATCAAAAAAAAAAAAAAAAAAAAAAAAAAAAAATAAAAAATAATAAAAAAAAAAAAAATAAAAAAAAA
>Ga0099824_1006985_pt1 | contig 15213 bp, 8 predicted proteins | sample SiratrowhiteBW_FD_76837 | JGI IMG/M metagenome (GOLD analysis project Ga0099824, IMG submission 76837) | Root nodule microbial communities of legume samples collected from California, USA - Siratro white BW | ecosystem: Host-associated > Plants > Roots > Nodule | place: USA: California...
ATATGTTTAAGTAAAACCAAATCTTTGCCATTTTTCTATGAAAAAAAAAAAAAAAAACAAAAACATTTTCTATATAAAAAAATTTTAAAATTTAATTTAAAAAAAAAAAAAAATTAAAAATAAAAAAAAAAAATTTAAAAAAAAAAAAAAAAAACAAATAATAACACAATTTATAAAAAAAAAAAACAACCATTTTTCAAAAATTAGAAATATAATTTTTTAAAAAAATTAAAAAGTTACACATTAAATAACTAAAAATACAAAATATTATTAAAATTTTTGTTTATGATAAACTCACAAATAAAATAAAATATTGTGTTGTATATACATATAAAGTTATCATTATTTGTAATCATTGACTTTTTTTTCTTAATCTACAGGGAATGGTAAAACAAATTTAAAGTTTAATATTAAATCACTTAAAGATAACATTGTTTAACCACAATATTAAACATAAATTATGATTTTAACTCATTCAAACATAGATAGATTATAATTAAATAAGATTATAATTATTTTTTAATGTAACTATAAGTTAAAAAGAATGTGAGACAAGTTAGGTGCTATTTTATCTATATTTGCATTTATTCCTATCAAAATTTATAGGTAAATATTCATCTCGAACCATCTTTAAAAAAACGATTATGTACCCTATTTATTATAATTATTTTTATGGGTATTGTTGTTGATTTTCTTTCATTTATATGTATATACCTGCATCATATAATTGGTGGCATCGATATATTAATAACCTTATTTCTCCAACTTTGTTCAGTAAAATATAAAGTATATGTGAATTAAGTATTGTTAAAACTGTCCTTGGCCACCCCAGTTGAATTATATTTTAAGGATGATGTAATCATTATTTATTAATCTTATTTTTCCAACTTTCTTCAAAAAATATAAAATATTACAGATGTGAATTACAACATTGTTAAATTGTCCTTATCCAACCAGCTGAATATTTTTTTCTAAAACAAGGATGATGTCATCCTTATATATTAACCTTATTTCTCCATCTTTGTTCAATAAAATATAAAATATTACAGATGTGAATTAAAACATTGTTAAATTATCCTTAAATCTTAAGAAAGAGTAACACCAATGTCCAAGTCAAACTAACTCAACTTCATGCAAGTTATTTCTATACACATTTGACTATTAACAGTTACTTAAATTTGAATCGAGTTAACTCAATGGATTTCAATCGATTTGCGTATGTATTTTTTTTCTTGAATTTGAACTTAAATTTGAATCCATTCTAACGCTCAAATTTATATTTTGGTTGGATGTGAGAAAGGGAACGAGAGAAAGGGTGACTGATAAACAATAGGAAAAAAATTGTGAAAAATGGATAAATTTTCAAATTGTTGAAAAAGAGAGAAAAAAAAAAGAAAATATAAATTTTTTTCTTATATCTACTAACATATTATTATTGATGTGTTAAATTTTGGTTTATTTGTGTTAAATATATGGCTTTAAAGTTAATTAAAAATATAAATGTCTATTTTGAAAAGATATAAATAAGTTAAAAATAATTTTTTATTCACTTTATTTAAAATTTTATCTTTGTAAATAGTTAAATTTTTTATTTTTTTAATTATCACAAAAAGTAAAATCTCTTACTAAAAAAAAGTCCTAAAATTAAATAGATTTAAATTTATTCATTTACAAATCTAATTTGATAAAATTTCTTATTCTTTTGTTAAAACTCGATAGAGCTTCAGTTATTTACTTAAAAGGAATTCAGAGAGAATAGTGATAAAGAAATAAAAGTTTTGTTTTAAAAACTATCTAAGTAACTTATTTTTATTTATTATATTATGTTGTGTTATATTATATTATATATATTTCGCACTCTATATCGCAATTTAAACTACTTATTATAAATTTAAAATAAAAATTTATATATTTTTAAACATAAATGTTTATCATTTACAAGATGTAGTAAAAGATTAGTTATATATTAAAAATATGTCTTCGAATTAAATTCAATTTATTATCTTTTATCTTTATTTTTAAATTGCTTATTAATAATTGAAATTTTTATCATAATTTAATATATATTTAAAATACAAATTTTAAATCCCAAGTATTTATTTATCATAACTTTAATTATCCTACACAATTAGGAAGCGAAAATAGTAATTAAGTAGTTCCATTTCAAATTTCAGTATGGAAGTGTGGTATACTCAGTCCACAGTTTTCATTTTGGCGTCTTCAATCCTTAAACAAACAAAATAAGAAAAGTGAAATTATCCAATAACGTGTAATGACGTGTACGATACGTTAACGAAGAAAAATAAGGGAAAAAAAGTAATAGAAATCATATGATATGATGAAAAATTAAGAGATTAGACAAAATAAAATAAGATACAAAAAATAATACAGTACTACATAGTAATTTAATTTAATTTTTATATTACTAATGTAAAATATTTTCTGCAGTTCAGTGATAAAAAATTATAAATATGATCTTAAAAATAATTACTACACAAATTAAGAAATTATTATGTTTAACAATTGAATAATAGTTTGTGATGCAAATATTTTTTTTTTCTTGTAATAGTAACCCTTATCCAATTGATTGCGATTAATGAGAATTTTAGTTGATTAAGAAAACAATGAGAAGTTATGTTCAAATTCCAAAACATAAATAATTAAAAATAAAAAACACTTTAAATTTGCTGTCAAATTGCCAGAAAGTGACTGTTTATGAATCAAACTGGTATAATGTTTTAAAAAATTATCAAAATTAGTAATTAAAAAAAAAATAGGCAACCTGTGTTTTAAAACATTACTCATAATGAAAAAGTTATATTCTAATTGCTTTCATTTTTTTTTAATACCTTTTGATATCATTTTAGTTATTTCATTTTTATTAGTTGAGAATCATATGCATGAATACTAATATTAGTTATTTCTAGTAGGGTATGGAGCAACCAGTTCATTTAGTACTATTAGCGAAAGTATAGGCACTCTCACATGTTTACATTTTTTAAATAAAAAATTAATTTAAATTATTAATATTGTAATTAAAAATTACAAAGGTGGTTTTTTTTAAAACATATTTTTATAGAATTTTTTTATGTAAGCGAAATTAAAAAAAGTTTAATAAAATTGTTATGAACAAATTTAGTAAGATATGTTTATTTTCCTCATATTTACATTCTCTTTTATTTATTTTCTTCTCCTTCTATAAAATATGTTACACTTCACATTTTCTTTGTCTTTTGATATATAGTAATGATCATTTATTTAATTTTTATTATTATATTAAACAAATTTTTAAACCATATACATCTTAATTGACCTATATACTAGTATTTTCTTTCCTGAAAATACTATGTCTTGATTTTAACTATCTCAACAAACCTTTAAGAATATCATATCATATACCTATATCTCTACTTATTTATTCATTCACTTTTGAATCTCAATCTAAAAAATTTTTAAAATTACTAAATCATCAATACTATTCAATTTAAAATATAAATTAATTTATTATATTCAACACATAAGTTGCATTACAAAAAAAAAATCAAACAAACAAAACAAATAGCTTAAGCAAGAATATTATAGCTTGAGCGATAATCAATTCGAGAGCAGTTTGGTTCCATGAGGCTTTATTTAGAAACTTTATTCTTTCTACACAAAACATAGATCTAATTTAACAACTTATAGTACTTGTCTGTTTTTTCACAACTCTACTCTCACAAAATTTCACTCACTAATTTTATATATATACAAATATGACCTAAAAGGAACCTAATCATGTTTAATTCATCAAAATGATGATACATAGCATCATATTTATACTATAAACATTCAATTAACAATAACCACATGAGTCAAACTCTAATTTTATTATCCAAGTTCATTAATTTCAACTTAGAACAACAAGAATTATCCACAGTATATTCATCTAATAATCGTTACTGTAAACTATTCTAACTTAAGATATAGGTTTAAATACAAAACATAACCAATCTATTAGCTAGCTTATCTTATCTAATGTGAGCAAATATTGTTTAAAAGATCTCAAAAAATTTAGAAGCATGAGCACTCTAACTATAGCATATCTGATCAACGATCATACTATACTACAAAGATATGAAATCAAGAGAGACTTCTCTTGAAGTCTTTAAAGGTACATGCAATAACTATAGATAGACCTATAGAACAAATTTGAAATTGACATAAAGAAGAAAAATTGTAGATTTAGACTTACTCTAATAGAATATTTAATCAGGCAGTGTCGCTCCGATTGCTACCACAAGTCTTCAATCGTTAATTTGATGAATAATGGAAGTAGAATTTAGAGAAATAAAAAAAAAAAAGAGATAGACAAAAATTTAAAGATTTTCTGATTTTATAAACGTGAGATTTAACTATTGTTTTATTTATAAATACGTATTTTTAGTCATTTAATAAAATATTTAAATTATATTTTAGCTTTTATCACTTCTATTCTAAATAAAAATTTGTAGATGATTACAATACCTAAAATAAAATAATTTAATATTTTTAATTTTCATAAGGTAACAAATACTTATAATGCATACATAAATATATTATTTATGTTATAAAATATAATAATTACAATAAAACTATAACATGATTACTATTTTATTGTATAATTAAATTGAGTCAAACTTATTTAATTCGAAACTTATGAATTTGATATAAGATGATTTTTTCGAATTGAGTAAAAAATTAATATAAACCAATAATCCAATTCATGAAAAATATAATATGGCTTGTTATACAATTCACATGTTGGGAGTGACCCATTTACATATATTTCATTTAATAAAATATTAAACTTTATTTTATAGAGATTAGTCTTTCCTTTAAACTCAATAATTTTGGTGAATTAAGGTTCAAAAGTCTTAAGTTATTCATTATATATTCAAAGATTTTATTTATTGCAAGTTTTAGTTATAATAAAAATATATATTTAAAAATACGTGTTTATTATTATTATTATTATTATTATTTGTATAGTAATCATCAAATAAATTATCAAAATGATTAAAACAATTAAACATTATAAGACTCTGGATAATACAAGAGCAACTTTAAGTGAACTTTATCAATAATGTTCTGAACTTCAATTAAAAAATTACTGATCTTAGTGAGACATTAATTGATAATAATCCTTACTATAGAAATTCATCTAATAATTATGCTCACAAAAATACTCTCTAAGCATAGTAAAAACAACGCAAATCAAAGTGAAACTCCAAGAATTTCAAACTATTTCTTCCATATCCATATTTTAGATGGGTTTTTCTTTATTTGTTTTCTAAAATAGTTCATGAGTTAGATTTAAGGTCTCACAATAGTTAAGTAAAGTCTCAATATTCATAAAGAGTGTTTATAGATAAATTATTCGTCAACATATATGGATTGGGTTCACAAAAGTTACTAATAAATAGTATGATCACAATGATGGATGATTAATAAATGAATGTGAAAAATGTTAGCATGGTTTAATATAATTAACTTTTTGCTTGTGTAAAAGGAAGATTAACTTTCTCTATTGATATTAGAGGTATCTTTATCTCATGGGACTCTTAAAATTAAATGATAAAAAAGGTTCAAAAGCGTGATGCGTTTGGAAGGCAAGGAGGAGACACGTGTCCGAGGTTGCTGTCAGCGCTGGAACGATGTGGTCCCCACACAGGGGCCACGCGTTTCGCGGATTTGTCCTGCTCAAGTGCGTGTCACGTGGGCCACATTTTTCTTTTGTTTGGTTCCTTTCAAGGGCCTTGATAACCTCACCCTGACACCTCACCCCCGTTCCTCACAACGCACGCTCTCCCGCCACCGGTACCGCCGGTTTCCCTCCTCCACGTGTCCTTGCTGACCCCACAGGTAGGTGACGTCATCATTACCCTCCTTTCTTGAAGCGAAAAAAAAAATTATTTAATTAAATAAAGGAAAATGCACTTTGAGGACTCAAGACTTAAAAGACCAAGACGAAGACTTTGTGAGAGTGTTATGTCTGGATATTTACTATTTTTCTTTTTTTATTATAACATTTGTTTCATTTTTTATTTTATTTTAACTTTGCCTATTATAATTGGTGTTGCTGGTATTAATTAATTTCTGGTGCTAATTTGAGAGAACTGTGTGTGTGAGAGGGGAGAGATAGAGAGAGAGAGAGGAATCAAGATAGCTCCTTTTGAATTTTCTATCAGAATCTGAGGACCCAAAATCTAGGGTTTTCTGTTCTTCTCTTGGTAAGTGAGTACTCTGGTATTCTCATCACTCGATTTTTCTTTCGATTGATTTGGGGGTTTCCTTTGATTGCGTGATTTGTTTCTGACTGAGTCTTTTTGGGGATTAGGATTTTTGGCTTCGTTCTTCCTGGGTGAATTTTTTGAAGATGGGTTGGAGAATTTGATGACTGATTGAGTTGTGATGTGGGAATTCTTTAATGGAGTCGCAAAAGGTTTATTTTTTTCGTGGCGGGAAGGGGATTTTAGCTGAGCTAGGGTTGTTTGTGAATGTGGGGAGAATTGGGGGTTTTGGGGTGGTATAAAGTGACAAATTTGATGAAATTTTGTGAAGCTGAGCTTCGTAGGTAGTGTGTAGTTGGCTGTCTGGGACTGACCGACAGTTGGATAACATATGTGGTTGATGTATGCTTTGGTTTTCCTGTGGTTCTGTTTGGCTGTCTCTTTGACTAAATTCGGCTTTTAAAATTTTTAGGATAGTGTTTGAGTTTTTGTTCCCCTGCTTTATATCTATAGCTGTAACTATCATTTGACAGATGTTGTCTTTCAAGAATTTGGCAAGTTTAAAGAATTGTCTAGTGTACACAAAATGAATGAATTCCAGCTTTGTAACTGTTAGTTGGTTAAAAAGGCTTGTTTGTTTTTATGATGAATCATGATCAATTTCGGTGGGGGTTTCTTGGTGGTTTTTATCACTTTTCCTCTCTGAGATTGAATTTATTCTTATAAAGGTTGTCGGTTTTGTTTTATTATCATTTGGCTTTGTCTTAGTGTTAGGAATATGATTTTGTGTATCACTAAGTATGTTGGTTTTGTAGGGATCTGTAGACATGCAGTCCAAGTCTGAAACTGCAAATCGACTGAGGTCAGATCCTCATTCCTTTCAACCTGGAAGTGTTTATTCCGAGCCTTGGTGGCGTGGTATTGGTTACAATCCCTTGGCTCAAACAATGGCTGGGGCAAATGCATCCAATTCGTCATCTCTTGAATGCCCTAATGGTGATTCTGAATCCAATGAAGAAGGCCAATCTTTGTCCAATAGCGGGATGAATGAGGAAGATGATGATGCCACTAAAGATTCGCAGCCTGCTGCTCCTAACGAACCAGGTGCTTTAGAGTATCATTTAACCGTTTAAATACAAATTATGGAAATGAAATCAGGAACATGATCAAATGAATTGGCAGTTTTGATTTTATATTTTGTAACTTTTTCATACTTCTAAGTATTAATACGTGGTATTTTATTTTTCTTCCTTGCAGGAAATTATGGGCAAGAACAGCAAGGGACGCAGCAAACTGCATCATCTGCACCATCCATGCGTGAAGAATGCCTTACTCAGACACCGCAGCTGGAACTTGTTGGTCATTCAATTGTTAGTCTTTTTCTTGGTCTGATCACTTTTTTAACATTTAGATATGGTCCAAGTGTTGACGACTTACTTCAATAGCATAAATTGTTACTGACTCATGCATATCATTTTATAGAAAATCTGTGGTAGAATTAATAGTTGCATGTTTTTTTGGAATGGATTGGACTCTTTAAATTCTTTATACAGGCATGTGCTACAAATCCTTATCAAGATCCGTATTATGGGGGCATGATGGCAGTTTATGGTCACCAGCAGTTGGTATGTAATTAATCTTGTGCTAATGCATTAGGTTATTATTACACATATAGGTCATAGTATAACAGTTACTGATTTGCAATTTCCTCAAATTAGTCTAATAAGAAATATGGCTAGTATATAATATTGAATAGATATGTTCTTGTAATAACGGTAAATTTGTTTAATTCTGTTTGGTCTATTCTCTTGTTTAAAACATTGGTGATATTTGGATGGCAGATAAGTAACCAATGATATTTTTTACCATCAGGGGTATCCTCCTTTTATAGGAATGCCTCATGCCAGAATGCCTTTGCCCCTTGAGATGGCTCAAGAGCCTGTATATGTGAATGCCAAACAGTACCAAGGAATTCTGAGGCGAAGACAAGCCCGTGCTAAAGCAGAACTTGAGAGGAAGCTAATAAAATCTAGAAAGGTACAAATGTGTCGGAGCTAATTTGTCTTTGTTAGTTTAACTAATATTTGAACAAGTGATATCTAACCACATTTTACGTGAGATGTTTTTTCAGCCATGTTTCCTTTTACTGTACTTGTATACTAAACCTTATTACTATCTGCTGATCTAAAAAGAAAAGTCATTGGGACATGAATTAATTTTAACTAATCTATATGTGATGGTTTTCTACCAAAGATGCAGTGAAAGTAAAAGAGAAGCGCACTCTCATGAATGTAATTCTGTGTGCCGAAGGGTGCAATATGCTCATGAACACTGAACATGTTTAGATGAAAAAAAATTGGAATGTGAGATTTCTGTTGTGATGTTGTACCATCGTACCACATGACCATATTTCATTATGTGTAGGTCAGGATGCTTGTGCATCAATATCAATTGAAGTAATGTCCACTATGCTGAATTAATGATGTTGTGAGAAATTGGTTCTCTTTTATTCCACGTTGGAAGTGTGAAAGTGAAAATGTTTATGAACGTCTATTGCCTAATAGTCTGAATCATAATAAATGCAAATAAGGAACAACTTCCAATATATTGTTTGCTAGGATCTGTTATTGCTGTCTAAAGTCAGGAGTTTGGTAAAAATGAAAAATAAGCATTCCAATGCAGGCAGCGGAAAACATTGTGCATAAACGTTAACAAACTTTTTATAACCTATGTTGAAAAATCAGAATAATATATTCCGTATTTATTATAGACATGTAATCTTTAGTAGAGGAAATAAAATATTCTCTGTTCATGCATAATGAATGCATTGAATAACTATATATAAACTCACTTCACGGTTTTCATTCCAATCTCTCTGATTTCTCTCGTAACAACCTAGTGTCACCTATAATGATTTTGCTATATGAACTTCTGTGGACTCCTTCTCTAATTTTGTTTACATTTCTTTTTTCTATTGGGAAACATATTATGTTCAGTTGTCTTTACACGTTTTCAGGGGTAAACATCATACGCAGTTAACTTTATACAAACAGTAATATGTTTGAAACTGAGAATCAAATCAGGAATTAAGTAGCTTATTCTTTTCACTTAACATGTTGAAAATAATGGTTGGATGAGACATGGGATTTGGTTCTACTTGTGCCACTGTCTATTGGGCTGTGCTAACATGTGTGTCTGGCAGCCATATCTTCACGAGTCTCGGCACCAGCATGCTATGAGAAGGGCGAGGGGTACCGGAGGACGATTTGCAAAGAAATCGGGTGCCGAGGGCTCAAACAACTCAGGCAAGGAAAAGGATAATGGTACTGATTCTGTCCTATCATCACAATCAATTAGTTCATCTGGTTCTGAACCTTTGCATTCTGACTCTGCGGAAACCTGGAATTCTCCTAACATGCAACAAGATGCAAGAGCAGGAAAAGTACACAACAGGTTCGAAGCAGCTGGTTACCAAAATGGCAGTGGCTCTTACCATAATCATCACGGTTTGCAATCTTCAGTGTATCATTCATCCCCAGGTGAAAGAGTGGAGGAAGGGGACTGTTCAGGTCAGCAACTAAACCACAATTGATGGGGGATTAGAGGCCGAGGTTGGTTTGTATCCTAGAGACATATTGGTGAATACCTTGGTTATCTGTAAACATTCTTGGCAATATATGTGCCAAGCGGCAAATCATTCTTGGCTTTGTTCTTGTGTTTGTGGTGTGAATGATATTATGGGGGAGCGAAAAGAATGATTGATTATTGATATTTGTGATTTCTGTTGAAGTCGGTCAATCAATCCTTCATTCTTTTCTCATTTTTAATTTTGTACAGTTTTATAGTGGTTAGTCAACTCCAACTTCAACCAACTTTTGGATGGATGATGATGATGATGATGATGATCAGGTTAGAAGAAACAAACTCTTATGTACCAACACTCTGTTTGACTGCTTTATTATGTAGTTCAACTGGTTCTTAATGTTAACATGAGACGTCATAGGATAATGATCATGCTGTTAGTCATTACACCATTTGTTGGCCTTTGTTTTACTTTTTCGCTTGGTATTGTTCTGTAGAAAATTAAATTTTCATGAAGTTATATTTCTGGCATATTCAAACATAAGTTTGGTCTTGTAGAAATGAGCAAGAGATACTCATCTAATTATTCTTGTATTATAATATAAGTGGGAGTATGTTCAAAGGGAGAATAAAGATGATTTTATGTTCACTTTTAAGTAGATTTGATTGCTTGAGGTCACTTAGCTTGTAGGACAAATTTATTTGTTTATTTATTCATTCAAATAGTAAAATAAGATCCTTGAGTCAAACTGTTATCCATTAATTGAGTTTAAAAGTTATCAATTCCTTGCTTTACAACTAAAGTGAAGTATTGTCCTCTTTAATAAAGCTGTTCGATGAAGTAAAGGTCAATGTGGTGCTCGTTATGGTGGAGGTGCGTGTGATTTCTCCACTTGCAGCTTTGCAAAGTCATTTTGGGGGCAATTTGGTATAAACGCATGTATTAGATTAGTGAAGAAAAAACTCAAAAATGGATCCACATTCCTCGACACTTCGAAATTATTAAAACCATGACATTCAATAAGGAAATAATATTATAAAATAAGTATTAATGTTATTCGAATACAATTATTTATGAACAGATAAGCTTGTCAAGCCTGTTAGAATTTTCTGAATGTTCATACCATGACCAACTTCTCTAAAGATATTAAAAGTTCGGTCATAACCCTTTCGCTAAATAATGTAGTTAAGGACAGACCATATTTGAAATGTGAAATGGGTCGTAAATATTGAAATTATCTAACCTATTTTCATCCTTATCTCTAAGCTTCACGACAATTTAGTCAACAAAAACTGGTCAAATTCAAAGGACTAATTTACTGGGAAATTAACAATTTCATAAACTGAAGTACATACACATATTTTCAGGAATCAGATCAGACTATTCAAGGACAAAATTAACATTAAAGTGCTATTTTGGAAAACAATTTAGTAATAAACGACAAGCCACTTGAATAATGTTTTTTCGGAAAAATTGTAAGGTCATAATCACATTTTCTATTATTTATAAACAGATGTTTTCCGTAGAATAATAACTGAGTCTTCATGATAGTTTGTTCTATAAAATAAAATAAATAATCTACTCTCCCTGTAAAATTTAATCTCTATTTTAAATTTCATTTAAAATATTTCTTACCCATCAGACAAAATAACCTCTGCCGTTGGGAGTGCGCATGAGATGCACGTCGACGAAGAAAAATAATCCTTTAAGAGCATCGATTTGAAAGCGAACCACTTTTATGTTATTATTTCATACATGGTACTTTTACACTCAAAAGGAAAATTGTGAACTAGTCACTACATATATATCATTTAGGTATATATGATTAACCTTTAATCTTGCTGTTTATCTTCATCCACGTCCTCCTCTATCACTTCTTCGGTATTATTATATTGTCCCTTGAAACTCTTTTCATCATCACCATCATCTGCATGCTCTGCTCCAGTTTTGCTAGCATCAGCAGATCCTGTGGCATTAGCCACATTTTGCTGCTTATCCATCATCCCAGACAAGGCCAAAGTTGGAGACCATTCAAGAACATCGTCAATGATGTTAGACACCCTCTTGTGGTACCTGCATAAAACCAAAGCATCATGTTGTAACAGTTAGAAAAGACCAACAACAAATAGTTTGTTTTTCAGTTTTATGGCTTTGTTTATAGATGCAACTGAAAAGGAATTCAAGCTGAATTTGAGTTTATGATTATTTTTCCGCTGAAAGGATATATAATTTCATCCATTGTGTTTGTGTTTAGGGCTTACCTTGCTCTGGCAGCTTCATCAGGTGCATGATGCCTCAGCAATAATATAAACAGCACAGCTACCCCAGCATAGAAAAGCCTCGTTGTCCACTTGGGCTTCTCCTCTTCATCTTTCTTAGGCCAAAATCTAAACAACTCCCGAAGTGTTGCTTCCTCGGCAAGGATGTTAGGGAAAAACCAGATTCGCTTTCCAAGAGTGATATATAAAACGCCAAATATTGCACCTCTTACTACAACATTAAAAAAAATAAAATTCATGAGGCCCATGGAAGCACTGTACCAGAATGTGGTGCACTTACTAAAGCATATTTCAGACAATAATGAATCCACTTGTAATAAAAAAGTTACAGCTGCCAAGAGCACAAGAAGTTACCGGAAATATATCGCATTCCTTGAGCATCTAACAACTACTACAATATATGCATTCCAGAAGTCAACAAGTTACGATGTGCATAGCAACTACACTGGCGAAAAATAGTTGAACAAAGCAACTTAAAGTAAATTTTTAAAGGCTTGTGAAAATCCAAAGCCAAGCAAAATAAAGGTGCATGCGATGGATTCTCATATTTCACAGGTCTAAAGCATCAGGCTTTCAAGCCATCTAATTCATAGAGGGGGCCTATATTTTTTCGTATGGGGAAAAAATTATTCAATAATAAAAATTCACTGCAGCAGATGTATTTTTTACATACGTATCTCCATTATTATTGAAAATAGACTTTAAACTTAATTCAACATCACAAAACTAGCATAAAAAGTAAGATTTACACCCACTCTTATATATTGTAATTTGGTTGTATCTTTATTTGTGAATCTCAAACATCTTTAATTTTTAAAAATTGTGCTATTTTGCACTGTTATAGTATTATAGCTAGCTCATGAAACATAGACACTAAATTAACTTAGACAACATGAAGAAACTAGCCAAAAATAATCAAACATTAAAGGAAAGATAAACTTACTCAAAAGTAGAGAGAGGATGAGGAAAAGGATCCCAGCGCATGAGTAAAGTATCAATAGCTTGCAGCGATGAGGGTACACGGGGAATAAGCAAATAGCCAAAGTTAACACGGGCCAGAAAAATGAGAGGAGCGTCTGCCAAAGTGGATGGCGTTTAGCAAACGTCCATGCAAAGAAAGCATCATTTTCAGAAAATACTTGTTCCTGCGAAGACCAAATCAAATTTTGTCAAATTCAAGCACAAAAATAAACCTAACAACATAAACTGCGGCAGAGAAAAAACCATACATTGTGATAATTTTAACACAGGAAATGCTCTTAAACTACATGAACACCTTACAATGCTCATATATTTCATCCCCGAAGTTGTTTTTAAGAAATTGTTTTCTTTATTTTCTTTCAAGATTAAAAATATACTGAATTGAAAAAATATATAAGATCAAATACAATTGTTTCAGTATATGATGCATCATACACATATAGGTAGCAATAGAATATACTTATCTATGAATACACCACCAACTTATTACATAGAAATCTAAAAAACAGACACCCACTAATGCAAACATACCTGTAATAGACAAAACCAGAATCAATATAGCAACACCACAAAAAATTGAATGATTCAATCAGCATCATAGTTATCAATCTAGGAGAATAGCAAATACAAGCTGACCCCAAAAATATTGTAGCAGTATGGTGCATAGTGGAATGTGGCACGAAACAAACGGAATTCAGCCAGCAACAGAAGAAAATGTGGCAGCCACAGGAAAAGGATTTCAGTGGGTGGGCATCCTTCTGAGCTCAGTGTGCGTGCTCCAAAACTGGGAGTGGGAAACCATAAAAGACCTAGCTTTCATTTAAGGTTGGAAAAAAAAGGGTAAAATATTATTTGACCCCCTAAAAACCCAAAAATGACACTGGAAAGAGGAAAAACATTCTAGTCTGTTTTTTTAGTAGAAGCCCAAGGATGATCCACTCCAGAACAGCCCTATGGCACCAATATTAATAACTATGAATTTATCAAGCTATCTACTTCTCAACATAGCAGAAGTAACCATATCAGACGTAGGCAAACCAAAGGTCAGAGTGACCAAAACTTTCGAACTTGGAAATTTCCCTTCTAACATTCGAATTATTACCACATGTAGTTCTCTTAAAAGCTTTCAATCAATTTATCTTAGACTCTTCCCATAAATCATTCTCAGTTCCACCCCTCATCCTGTAGAACTGATCTGAGAACTTTAACATCAAGACTTGAAAAACCTAAAGCGCCCACCCACCCACCTGCCCGGATAGCAATTAAAAAAAGGGTTTGGTGAACAGCTTGTGGGGGTAAAAAGAAACGTCAAACAGGTCAATAATGCAGAGCAAGAAATTTCTGAGATATTAACAGACTAAATTCAAGCACATACATGTGGAGCTTTCTGATATAATCATAGCAACTCAATAATTGCAGAAAGAAGACTCAAAACCAAGAGCAAAAAACACTTACAGGGAAAATTTCCAAATGTGCAGGCCAGGTAGACAACTTTCTCTTCCCAGGACGAACAGTTTTTACAACACGATCACAGCGCACTAAAAGATTTTTCCCAAGTAGAATGTTGGCAATCTCCTCTGTCTCTAAATTCCTATCTGATTCTAGAATATCCTTGAGCTCCGGATTGTTTTTCAAGAAGCTCACAAAGTCCTTCCCTCTAAAATACTCCACACGAGTCTCCTGTAGAACAGCCCATCTCGAAACCAATTCCTTGTGGTCTCTAACCTTCTCAGCAAACACCTGGAACACATCTTTCTTGACAGCTTGTTTCTGAAAACAAACAAACCCCAACTCAGTCACTAAATAACAGAAACAGCTGTTTTCTTTGTAAATAAAATAGGCGAAATAGCAAAACTAAAAAACATGGTTCAATTGAACACGACCCGCACAATGACATACTACAAACAGGAACAGAAAAAAAAAAAAAAAAAAAAAAAACACCAAAAAGAAGACAAAAACACAAAAAAACAACACAAACACACCAGACCAAATGTCAACAAAAACTCCCCCTTCCTTCCCAAATTCTCATTTTCCATTAAAAACCCTGGTGAAATGCAAAATGAAAAAAAAAATGTTACAACCACAGCAAAAACCCTATTTGGAGAAATGCAAAAAAATTGAG
>Ga0099824_1006987_pt1 | contig 15207 bp, 5 predicted proteins | sample SiratrowhiteBW_FD_76837 | JGI IMG/M metagenome (GOLD analysis project Ga0099824, IMG submission 76837) | Root nodule microbial communities of legume samples collected from California, USA - Siratro white BW | ecosystem: Host-associated > Plants > Roots > Nodule | place: USA: California...
AATCACTTACACAAAATATTTCTAAACTTTCATTAACAACAAACACAAACCCACCTATAAACACAAATCCACCACCATTACTTTCTACACCATCAAAACCCAACAACTTAAAGCGTTTAACCCTAGCTGACATTCAATTCCGTCGAGAAAAAAGGATTTGTTTTACTTGTGATGAGAAGTATTCCCCTAATCATCGGTGTGTTAATAAACACTATTTCTTACTCCCATATGAGGATGAAATATCTCCGGAGCCAGACCCAAATATACAAAGCCAGCAGATTGTCCAAAATCAGTATGAGGAATTTGATCAGACACCTCATTTATCATACAATGTCATGAAAAGTACCACGATGAGAGGCACAATTAGATTCACAGGATTTATCCAGGACTATAAGATTCAAACCCTTATTGATGGAGGGAGTTCTGATAATTTCATCCAACCTAGAGTGGCTAAATTTCTACACCTACCCATCTATCATACCCCACGATTACAAGTGTTGGTGGGCAATGGAGAGCAATTGGAATGTGAAGGTGAAGTTTAGAATATCTTAGTCTAAATTCAGGGTTATCCTTTGTATATTTCAGCCTATGTTCTACCTATCGTTGCAGCTGAATTGGTTCTTGGAAGTCAATGGTTGACAACTTTTGATACTCATTTAGTGAATTTTAAATAATGCTTCCTCACTTTTTACAACAATGGAGAACTTATCACTTTACATGGAGAAACCTCAAATCTGCCTATCCTAGCTCAGTTTCATCAACTCACCCGCTTACAAGCCACAAATTCTATAGCGAAATGATATGTCCTTCAAATTCAAACACCTGAAGTGTCAACCCACCATTTGTTGGAATTTCCAACATCCATGGAGCCTGAATTGGCTATGAGTATACATCAATATAAGAATGTTTTTGAGAAGCATCATGGGTTACCACCAATACAGTCTCATGACCATACCATCCCATTGATGTTTGGCAGTGCCCCTGTGAAAGTTTGACCTTATCCTTATCCTCATAGTCAGAAAACTGAGATTGAACATATTAATGTTGAACTGTTATTGGAGGGTATCATACAACCTAATTCAAGTCCATTCTTCTCACTCGTGCTACTTGTCAAAAAGAAAGATGGAACATGGCGTTTTTGCATCGATTATAGGGCTCTTAATACAGTCACTATTAAGGATTCTTTTCCTATGCCCATAGTGGATGAATTATTGATGAATTGTTTGGAGCACAACATTTCTCAAAGCTGGATTTACATTCAGGCTATCATCAAATTCTTGTTTTTCCGGATGATCACTACAAGACAACTTTTGGCACTTACCAAGGGTTGTATGAATGGATAGTAATGCCATTTGGCTTGAGTAATGCACCTGCCACTTTTCAAGCCCTAATGAATTCAGTTTTTGCATAATTTTTACGCAAATTTGTCCTTGTTTTCTTTGATGACATTTTACTCTAGAGTACAACATGGAATACACATATACAACACCTTTCTTTGGTCTTAAGCACCATGCAAAGACATTCTTTATTTGCCAAACTCTCCAAATGCTCTTTTGGCCAAATCCAAATTGATTATGTGAGATATGTATTACGGGATGGGGTCAAAGTTGATGAAACCAAGATACAAGTAATTAAATAATGGGTTGTACCAACTTCAATGAAGCAACTGCGAGCTTTTTTGTTGGGATTAGTAAGTTACCATCGTAAGTTTATCTGGAACTTTGTCATGTTGGCTGCCCCTCTCACTGATTTGTTAAAAAAAGATGTTTTTCATTAGTTTACAAAATCTCAACAGGCATTTGATTCACTTAAGACAACACTTACTCACACACCTGTGTTGGCACTTCCTAATTTTGTCAAACCTTTTATTCTTGTTACTTTACTCAATAATGACAAAGGACCAATACTTCAACCATCAATTATATTGGACAGATGCAAGATTAAAAGAAATGGTATTTGGTTGTCAGAGGTACTCATTCAGTGGAAAGAATTGCCTGAGGAAGAAGCAACATGGGAAGGGGAGCATGAAATTCAACGACTTTATCCTCACTTTGACCTTGAGGACAAAGTCAATTTCAATGGAGGAGGTATTGATACAAATAATAATATAATGAGGTCCAAAAATAAAAACTCACAGACCATGAAAAAAGTGAAGAGGAGCATTAGAATGGGCCAACGACCCAAGTGGCTAGAGAATTATACCTGCTGAAGGGCAGGAGAAGAGACAATGTGTAGAATGTGAATTCTCCTCTCCCCTGTTATTGAGTTCTTCATTCTCTCATCTGTTATTCTAATTTCTTCCAGCATCATTGCTTATTGTGATTCTCATTTCCATGTGATATTAGAGATTCAGAAGAAGGATGAAATATTGATTGCTACAATACTTTTTGTTATTCCTTAGTTGCTGTTATAGAAACTGGTTTTATTCAAAGAACATATATGAACAATATTGCACACATACTGTTTGTTGGTATTTCTTGTTGATTTTAAATACAGATCGTATCACTCATATGTTGAAAAACATGTCAAAACCATAAACTAATCATAATTATACAATAATAAAATATCAAAATAAAATAAAATCATGAAAAAAAATATCACATGATAATAGAATCATATTATAAAAAAAAATAATTTAAGAATTATCTAATGAAGTATGACATGTTTAAAATATAAAGGTATTACTTGAACAATGTATTATCGTATAAGCAATATTTTTTGTAAAATAAAAGTTGCATCTGCTTTTCTCATTTCGAATGACAAGTTATCACTTAAGCAACAAACATGTTAAAGCAGTTATTTATCACTTGAGCAATAAACTCTAAAGTTTAAACTATTAAATTCAAATTAGCTTAAATAAGATATGCAAGTTAAACCAACTCCAAAACTTCTAAACTTTCTAAAATCTTAATTCAACTTGATAAACTCAAACCATCTCTTAAATTGAAAACTAGATCAATTATAATAATCATATATTAATTTTAATCCGGTCCTTCCAATGTATTAGTTTAATTTTGTTTTTTAATTTATTTAAACCTATTTTATCACTTGATCAACTTTACAAGTTTAATCAATTTATTATTATTAATATATATATATATATATATATATATATATGTATATATATATATATATTTTTTTTATGAAGTTACTTTAGTTTTTACAATTTTAACACGACTTTGTAGTATTAAATAAAACTAGTAATTAAATTTTAACACTTCATTCACATGCAAAATATTGAAAAAAGAAAAACTCAATGAACAAATATAAAACATCAAAATCTCCCGTTAAAACTTTTAATTCCTAACTTATCAATTAAAGACAAACATAAATTGTATCCCCCGTTCACTCTTTTTTTTATCTTTTCTCTGAATTATTTGTTTCAAATGTAATCTATTTAAGAAGCCGATCACATCTTAAATTACTAGTTAGGAAATTATGAGTCATTTTTGTAAATTAGATTTTCAAATAAAGCAAAATTATGTTTATTCTAAAGATTTTTTATGATTTTGTCATTAATTTTGGTGAGATTTAGTTGAGAAAAGTGATCATATGAACTTGGTTAAAATATTTTCAAAGTTTTGTTATGTTATAATATTTTGATCTAGGTCTCTAAATTTTGAATTTAAATTGTTTGGGTTTTGAAGTTACTTTAAAGAAAGGAATTGAAAGTAAGGGAAGCTATTAATGTTCTTAATAAAACCTTATGATAGATAATCTGGATGTAACATATCACAATATTTTGTGAAGGTTGTGTGTTGTTGAACATGTTTTTATTACTTGAGTTTGAGATAAGATTTGTATAGTTTTAATAAATGAAATTTGTTGTGTGTTATCATTTTTATGTTAGAATACTGCATTTGAAATTATATTTGTTAAACTGAATTTGGGTAAAACTTTGAAAATATATTTGTTTTGCTGCAAAGGTTGAATTTCAAATACTTTTTGCTCAAGGAAAAAAAAAACACTACAATTCAATCTTTGAATCGGCCAAATTTTTGCTCGAACTTAAATATTTTTTATCAAACTAGTTGATTATTGCTAGAGTTAAAATATTTTCATTCAAGCTAACCAATAATCACTCAAGTTAAAATGTTTTCACTTGAATATTTTGTTTTATTTTCTTTTTGTCTCTTTAATGGATTAAATTGTACATGAATATTTATTTTAAAAGTTGAATGAATATTAAGTTACATATTTAAATTGATGATGTTTTTGTTTAAATGATTTATATTATATAATAATGCTTATTGAAAATGATGAAAATTTTATAAAGTTAAGATTATAAATTTTAAATGATATGTGAACATTTGGTTTGTGTATTAAGTATTAACACTATATTGAATGGTTTAAGTCACAAGGCCTTAATCCATTATTTTTAGGTTTACTTATAAATTTAAGTACTGATTTATATGTTAGTTTCTAATATCACATATTTAATAAGGATATTTTAAAAGGTGTCTATTGATATTTTCTCGTTGAATATCTTCAGTATATAAATCTATAGTTTATATATGGTTTATGTACATTGTTATCTTGATGAAATTGAATTGTACTAACTTGTTAATTAAATTATTTATCTTTTTATATTTTTTCTTTTTTCTTATCTTGAAAATGTATTTTAATAATTTATCCTTATATTATGAATTGTGAATATTGTAATATGTACACAATATAAGTAAAGGTGCATGAGTAACATTTGAATTTGAAGAAAGTAATATTCTTTTTTATCCTAACTCCTTATTTTTTTATATATATATATATATATATATATATATATATAGATAGATAGAGAGAAATTTTATATAATTTGTTCCAATCACAGACCATTTAGTCGTAGTGCCCAACTTACTTACCTACGTGCAAAAGGTTAAACTTTAAATAAAATGTTTACTTAAAACCTAAATTGAAATCTATAACCAAATTAACTTCCTGAACCTTGCATATGAATTTATAATTTCACAATCTTTAATATATTCAAATATAATAATTTTGATTTGATCTCATTTTTTTTTAATTTTAAATGTTTTATTTGGATATAGAAAATTAAATTTATTGAATTTTAATTTTTTATTTTGGATAAAGTGCTTAAATTTATTAGTAAATACGAAAAAATATCAAAAAATTGTTGATAATTCAAAAACATTAATATTGACCATCTTTTTCTTTTTTAGTCAATATTGATTAGTGTGTTCAACTAATGTTGATGGAATTTTTTCTCAATTAACATTGGGTAAGATATTCTTATCGACGAGGACTAAAATTATTTAAACTGTTATAAATAACGTTGTTATTAGATTCTTTTTTTTTTAACTTCTTTTTATCTGAATTGAAAAAGATCTCACAATTAAAATCGACAAAAAAAATTAGTTAATTGTGGTTGAAAGTTTTAAATCCTACTCAATATTAGAAAAATTATAATAAATTATCAACAAATAACATCATTAATGTCAGTGATAAAAATTACTAAGTCAACAAAAAGATTTAGTTCATACCCGTTAAAAAAATAGTCTCATCGATATTGGACATATCATCAAGTAAGAAATAATAATGACAATTTAAATAAAATTATAACTTCTATTAATATTAATAAAAAAACCTATTAAACTCAAAAAATAGTTATGTTAATAATATCTTTATATTAATCAAATTAAAAATATTTCAAACCAGAATATACAAAATATCAAATTCTTACCTTTTAAATAGATTTTTTTTAATTTTAAATAATCTAATTACTCTAGTAAGTCTATATAATTTTCATTTATACTAAAATAACATATTTTTTCATAACATATTTTTTCATAAAATATTTTAAATTATCTATAAAAGTAAATCATTCTCTTAAATTCTCCATCCAAATGTAGAAATTAGAAATATGGGAGAAAAAACAACTCAAAAATCTCTTCATAAACATCAAGGGATTGAAGGAGAGAGATTTTGGTTTTGTTTAGGAGAAAATATAAACCTTTTATAGAAAATTTCTACGCTTATTATTATTTATTTATTGGTCCCCACCTTTATATATCAGGTAATACTATTTACACTCTTTATATATCACATACGTTTTGATGATAAGATTTTTAATTTTAAAAAATTATTTACGTGTCAGAGAATTTATTTTGCCTATGAAGTTATCAAATTGTTAATATTTACTCGTCTTTCATCAAGACATCTATAGAATGGCTGGCTAATTATCCGTGTATATTAATTACACTGAATTTACAAAGAAGATACTAAAAATATCTCCAAACTTTTAATATATCTTTTCCATTTTTATTTTAAATTCAATTAATATCTCTGAGGGATCTATTTCAAGATGTGTAAATTGTTGTTGTAACACGTATTCAATTCTTATTGATAAAAATAGTAATAAGTAAAACAACCTTATATATATATATATATATATATATATGTCAAACCATTATCTATTTAGTACAAATATAAATATAATTTATAATTTTATATATTTAAAATATTTAAAATTTTAAAGTAGATATTCTTCCTTTTTTTATGTTTTAATAAGATAATATTTACATTATGTTTTAAATAGATATACACTTTTTATTATGTTTTTTAATAAATAAAATCCACCTTAGTTATACTTCTAAAACAAAGGCATCACACTCATATTTTATTCAATTCATAAGAATAATTTTTATTTTATAATTATTTCTATATTTCATATTTAAAATTTTATTCAACATAATAACTAGATAAGTATAATTTTTATTAAAAATATTAAATAGATAAATTCCATTTATCAAAACTATAAAAAATAATATCTATTTTAAAACTAAAAGAAAAAAAATAAGTATCATTTAACATGGACCTGTAAATCTTAATTATTTAATGCAGGAACAAATACTAATAAATATTAAATATATCTAATATCCTTTTTATTGTTTTGCTTGATAATAATTAATTATCCATAATTGAAGTGCTTAAAAGCAGTAAAGGAGTTGAATTATTGATTATGGATGAGATTAAGACAAGGACCAGTAGCACCAGTGAAAGTGTCACTAAAATGGCGCTTCCTTTTCTGTTACACTTACCTTTATAAATACCCGCTTTGTTTTCACGCATAATCTCATAATTTCATATACAAACTCCAAAATCTCTTTCTCTGTTATTTTCTGGGTCCACTGAAAAAGCGAAGAAGAAGAAGATGGAGATTGATCTTTCTCCCAAGTTGGCGAAGAAAGTTTATGGAGGCAATGGTGGGTCCTACCACGCCTGGGCCCCCTCCGAGCTTCCCATGCTTCGCGAAGGTAACATTGGTGCCGCCAAACTCTCTCTGCAAAAAAACGGTTTCGCCCTTCCTCGCTATTCTGACTCTTCCAAAGTCGCTTATGTTCTTCAAGGTATCTTCGCTCCCTCCGTACTCCTTTTAATATGTTCCTTACAAAAACAATCACATACTACTGATCGGAACTATTTGTCGGGAGGTTCTCGTTTTCAGTATTTCTCTTCCAAAAATTTTTAATGGATAATTATTTTCAGATGCATCGATTTGTGAAGGTAATTTGTCTTGATACGAAATCGTATAGTGATTTAGTAGCATGATTTGGGATTTTACGTTTAAAAATTGCGATCCTTAGGGTCCCCTTTTTTTTACATTTTTGTCTTGGAAATTAAGGATTTAATTAGTATACACTTTTTGACTTTTGTAATACTTGTTTTGAAGTCATGTTTACGTTGACCGGTGTATTCAAAATTGCGGAATCCATGCCCAGTTAGAGATATAATCGAGATTGATTTAGAGATATAACCGAATTATAATATAGGTTATTTTTAGAGATTGACTTAACCTTAAATTTTACGAATTAAAGTAATTATTTTAAGGGTGTGTTTGTATTTTATAATTTTACTATTCTTCAAAATGTAGCTAAAGAAGGTTGCTTACGTAACTAGCGAGAGAGATTGAAAAGGATGAAAATGGAAGACGAGAGAAAGTTTCCTCTATTTCTGTTATTTAATTTTGAGAACTATTATTTTAAAAATATTTCTCAAAACTTAATGAAATTTAGATAATAATTTAATTGCTGAGCAATGTGTAATTGATTTAGACAAAGTTTTTTTTTTTTTTTTTTTTTTTTAAATTGATTTAGAAAAGTTCACGAAACCAGAAATGAGAGAAAGGAATGAAACAGGCCCGGAGTGATTCTTTGTTTCAAATTATGAATTAATGTTATTGTATTGATTATTTGTGAATTTGTGTTTTCACTCCATAGGAAGTGGGGTGGCTGGAATAGTTCTACCTGAATCTGAAGAGAAGGTTGTTGCAATCAAGAAGGGGGATGCGCTGGCACTCCCCTTTGGTGTTGTGACATGGTGGTATAACAAGGAAGAAGCTGAGTTGGTTGTTCTGTTCCTTGGGGACACTTCGAAGGCTCACAAGGCTGGTGAATTCACTGACTTTTTTCTTACTGGTTCCAATGGAATCTTCACCGGATTTTCCACTGAGTTTGTGGGCAGGGCATGGGACTTGGAAGAGAGTGATGTCAAGACCCTTGTTGGAAAACAATCAGGCAAAGGGATTGTGCAGTTGGAAGGAAACATCACACTTCCTGAGCCTAAACCGGAGCACCGGAATGGCATGGCCTTGAACTGTGAGGAGGCTCCGTTGGATGTTGACATTAAGGGTGGTGGAAGGGTTGTGGTGTTGAACACCAAGAATCTTCCCTTGGTTGGTGATGTTGGACTAGGGGCAGACCTTGTGAGGTTGGATGGAGGAGCCATGTGCTCTCCAGGATTCTCTTGTGATTCTGCTTTGCAGGTTACTTATATTGTCAGGGGTAGTGGCCGGGTTCAGGTTGTTGGAGTTGATGGTCAAAGGGTTTTGGAGACAACCATAAAAGCTGGTAATTTGTTCATTGTGCCAAGGTTTTTTGTGGTCTCAAAGATTGCTGATCCAGAGGGCATGGAGTGGTTTTCCATAATCACCACCCCTAAGTAAGCCTTTCTTATCACCTTATTATGTCGATTCATCTTATTTGTTATTGTTATACATTTTTAATGCAGAAATAACCATCCGTTTGATATTCCGTTTGTTGCTTGAATGGATTTGATATTAACCATGTAGGAAACTTAACCCATAAATTTAACATGTAATAATCCTTTTTTACTAACCATGATGATTTTTCACTTTGGCAGTCCTATATTTACCCACTTGGCTGGAAGTTCTTCTGTGTGGAAGGCTTTAACACCTTCTGTTCTGCAAGCTGCTTTCAATGTAGATTCGGGAGTGGAGCAACTATTCCGTTCAAAGAGGACTTCCGATGCCATTTTCTTCCCTCCGCCTAATTAGAATAGACATTCTACCAATCCACCATTATTGATTGGTAATAAAGGTTCCCCCATCCCGTCTTATCTTAATGGAAAATAAAAGGGGTAACTTGTTCGAGAAATTACTGAATTAGTGGAATTACTTCACTGTTATTTTCTTTATTTTACTCCAACCTCTTTGTTCCTTTCTTTTTAACCAACTTTTATTCTTATCCTTTTATATCATTCAAGATATATTCCTAATCAACAGATATTGGAGACAGATGCTTTTAATTAAAATAAAAACAATATGTTTTAATCAAACTCGAACATTTTATGTTTTTTTTCCCCTATTTTATTTGGGTGAAATTCTAGAGTCTACTATCAAAATAAAAACCTCCTTTGCTTGATTATGGCTGAAGAAAAATAGAGCAAGGGATGAGAGAAAAAGAAACAAAACTTATTATTGATGGAAAATTGAAATGTAAAGACCACAAAGGTTTCAAGTAAAATGGACAAATAGACGATAGAGATAAGTAACGCCATTTTTATAAAAAAAAAAATAAGTTACAAATATAATATAAGAAAATAGAAAGTTCTGGATAAGTCTAAGAGTCGGTTCTGTCAAGAATCTAAAAAATTCATTCGCACAAATTTATAAAATATATCATAAATAAATAAAAATAAATTAAAATAATTATTAACCTTTTTTTAGTTTTTCAATCTCATTATATATGTATTTAGCCTATTCTTTTTCACATGATTGTCTTCGAATAGTTGAGCCTTGAACAAATAGGTCACATTGTATTGCAAAGTTTTTTGGGTCTTTCTAGGCCTTTCTCTAGTCATGGGTCAACTTAAGTTTTGAATTTGATCCTCGACTTCATTTTTCGTTTAATGAGTTTGGGTCTCGTGGAGTTGAGCTCCAATGTTCACATTAGAAAATATGTCAAATCTTCTTCAGATTCCTTCTTCCTGCACCTCCAAACGTTTCATAAGGCACCTCCAAATTTTTAAAAGATGTCCCTGAATTATTATTGTGCAAACAAAATCGTCGCTCAGAACCCTAAAGTCTCATTATGATCTTCCAACTCGCCTCTATTGCTCTGTCGTCACCTCACCAATGCACCTCCGCTGATTCCGTTTGTTGTTGCCTTCGCTGGTTTGCTTCCGTCAACCATCACCGTCTACATACTTATCAACCATTTGAGGTAAGAATGCTTTATTGAACGTTTATTGGTTGATTTGGGGTGTTATGTGGGTTTTTGATTTTCATTGACAATGAGTTGTGGAATGGGTTGTTCCGAAACTGTCATCCGAATTCGGAGAACAGTTCCAAAACAATCCATTCCGAAATTATTTTTTCGTTGACAATGAGTGGCGAGATGGGCTGTTTCGAGACTATTCTCCTGATCCGGATGACAGTTCCAGAACAATCCATTCCACAACTGTTATGCAACGCCACCACTGCACCATCGATGTTCTACCACTACTCAACCACCGTTTCGTTGTCAATAACACACGTCGCTGTTGAAAGCCCCTACTACCACAGAACACATCCACAACTGTCCATCTTCACTGCACCTCACACACTTTCCTCTTCCACTGTTTCATTGCTTTAACGTACTGAGGGGTAAAACTATCTTTACAAACAAGACAATTTAGAAATATTTTTAAAATTTGGAAGTGTCTGAAGAAGCCTTATAGGTGCAGGAAGAAGCAATCTCTTTTTCAAGGATCTTTATTTAAAACTTTTTGTTAAGAAGATTGGTCATGTGTTATCTTAGCAATGCTCTTTCTAGTGAGAAAGATGCTATCAATGTATACAAGGATAACTATGCTAGCATAATTTGTGAACTTTAAAAATAAATAATGGTTTGTAGAAGAGTCATCATAACCATTTCAAAGGAGAAGAATAGAAAGTTTTTTAGTAGAGTTGCATGTTGGTTTGTTTAACCATTTTATCAAAACATTTAATATATTATACATATCTGAGTATACATCAAACATTTATTTCAAATACAAAAAAAATCGTACAATTAGGTATGTTTCATTTTAGCAAAATTATCTCGTTTAAATGACTTGTATTCACAAATCAAGAGAAAACCCACACTTAAGTTGTAACTAAAACTCACAGCGCTTGAACAATAATGTATATCACTTGAGTGAATTCATTTCACAAGAATATCATATCCAAATGAGAAAGAATTGCTATAACCTTTTTTTTAACTTACGTTTATTAATTATTTTGGCAATCAAAACTTTATAAAAGAGAATTCGTTTGGTTACTTACTCGCTTGCGAGTTCAAATTCTTTTTTTTATTTGACAATTTTGTTAACAATTTTTGTTGTAAATTATAATTCATTTTGTAAAAGGTATTTATGTAAAATCCAATTGACTATCAAAATATTGATTTGGTTTAAATTTTAAGTTAAATTTTAAATCAAACTAAATTTTGGTATATATTATTTTCACGAAAAGAAACTAGTTCCTCTCATAGCATCAAAGCAATGGAATAAGAATTTGACTAGTTAAAATCTTTTTTGACATTCGATTTCCACTTCCTACCTCATTTTACACCTACCCAAACTTTTGCATCTTATAATAGTGAGCTTTTTTTAACAAATGTTATCATTCATTTGTTTGAAACGAAACCAGGTTAATCATTTAACGTTCATTCACAGGTCATAGATGTTCATATTTGTTTTCCACCTGTTTTGGTATTTTCCTTTTCCAGCCGTCCAAGATTTAGTGAATGAAATAAAAGCAACCAAACATTAGTTACAAAGTTAGATAAAACTCTTTTCTCTTCCACACATTTTGTATGTCATAAATTGGCCATTAAGGTCGATTTAGATTCAAAATCAAAGCAAAAAGTTGAAACATTAGGCGTGAAATATTAGCCCCACCACCGCGAAGTGATTGAAATCATAAAGTGTACTCTACTCATTACTATCCCATTGATGAGTGCATATGGGGAGGTACAACATTGACAGTAAAAAGCAAAATGAAGCCACTGATTGTACTCATGAACCTTCTGATTGAATCTGATTGAATTCCAGTAATCATAATTGTAAGTTATTTACTTAGGAGTTGGAGCCTCAAATCCAGTTTGAAATGTATTCAAAATTAATTTGAGTATAAATTATAAATTCACGAGTTAATCTGATGTGAAAATAAACATATGTACTTAATAGTTCTTTGTGAAGACTAATTAGATTAAGATGCATTTTATTGTACTGATAAGTGAATTACACTTTTAGAAACATTGGATTTAACAATTAGATTCTTATGATTACATTGGTTGGTTTGGCTTCTGAATTTAGTTAAGACTAATAATTAAGACCTAGAACTATTGGCAATTGGGTCATGACCCAACAGTTTGAGGAACATGAATCATTAGCTTGAAAAATGAATAAGAGAAAACAGAAAGTGTTTGATGAAGAATGTGTCCCAGACCAGCCTGGCCTTGAATGTGCCTACCACTGACTCGCATGCATTACTCTGGCTCCACTACTTTGTTATCTAAAAAGCGAAGCTATCATATTTGGACCACTGGGGAAAATAATAGAGTGTAATGCAGCAGAACATGTCCACAGCTTCTCATGTTTATGGTTATGGAAACATGGACACACTCACACATTATTGTTTAGTGCTCAGCATCAAGACAATGAAAAGAACCACCTCTCATTTTGGAGATATAGCTGCTTTTCTTGGCTGGTTTTGGTTTGAATTTCTAAATTCTATTTACTTCCAAACAGCAACAAATTAACTTGTAATCAAGTGCATTTAAATGTGACCATTCTCTTAGAAAATTAAAGTTTCACTATGATATAACAATGCTAAAATCACTTACATGTAAATTACTTGAAAACAATTTAACTTTAGCAATCAGTAAACACAAATAACAAGAAGAAGAACTGCATTCCACTCACTCTTCTAACTAGACAAACATCATAAACAAGCTTGACACACATGATCCAACTTTGTACTAATACAATAATAACAACAGAGATAAGAAAAAGGTGGGGTGACGCCAGGGAAGAAACTTAAAGTAACATGTTAATTTTCATTCAACTCATGTTGACCAAGATGATTTTGGAGATTGCCATAGCTGTGCATTCTTCACCTTGGACACACTTGCCAGAACCTCTAATGGTGTCACGTTTCCGATTACTGTTACTTTCTTTGCCTCCATGTCTATACTGAATGATGTTACTCCTATATACATATAATATCAGATTCATCAACATAAACTTTGACCCTCTCTTAGGCCATTGAAGAAACCATAAAACTCAAAAATGCATTTCCACTTGCTATGTTATGCGTGGTTAATAGGTAACAAGATTTATGTCTGATAAATCGTTACTAATATGAACATTTTGAACAATTTCTTACTCACACAAATAAACAGAAAATAAGGAAATTAAATGTAAGTTTAGATAAATTTAGAAACTTTTTTTCTTTAGCTTTTATATAAACCAAGGTGGATATGTAAACTCACCTTCCATTTTTGAGATGTGTTTTCTAACTTTTCCTTCACAGGCCTTGCAGTGCAATGACACCCTCAAAACAACCTGGTTCTGCTTGTGTGAAGGAACTTGATCAGACTCAGACACCCAATCAATGAAGGGAGCGTCACTGAGGAGATATATTGTGGATGATGAACCACTGGAATTGTTACTACTAGAAAAATTAAAATTTGTGACGGAACCTTTTCTGTGAGGCATAGGGCTGATAGGTAATGTGGATGAACAAGGAAGACGAAGTTGGCTTTTCCTTCGAACACTGGAGTGCCTTTTGGTGCTTCTACGTGCCGTGGAACGATGATGATCCATAGTAGAGTTTACTGCTGTGGAAGCAGTGGAAGAGCAGAACAATTTCATTCCTTTCATGGCTGTGTAATATTTGTGTGTTGAGAGTAAATTGAGCAATGGCTCGTTATCATGCAGTGAAATAGTGGATGGGTGAAGAGTTTGAAAAGGGTCATGCAAATCAGTCCAAGTAACTTGGTTTTAATTTTGAACTAAAGGAAGAAGAGAAGGGAAAAAGGAAAAGGTGAAGGAAATTTTTTTTGCAGAAGTACGTTCCACTACTGCAAAGTAGTACTGGGGCAGTTCAATTCTTGACCACTTTTATCTTAATTTAGCAGTTTTTTATGCGTAAACTTCACCATTATATAATCAACCATTACAGAGCAATTGCATCTTTTGTTACGCAAAAGGGCATGCATGGCGCATTTATAGATCAATGATAACGTTTATTGCCTAATCTACCATCACAATTGCCTCTGTTACTGTCATTGATCTTTATTTGTAGGTTTTATTCTTCCAATGGAATCAAACTAATCTGACAAGCTTGGTGTGATTCTTTTAGAGCAAGATTCTTTGTTTATTTTAAAGGAAGATATAGTACGCAAAAGTATGTGCACATGGATTCTCGTTAATTTCTGGGTGGATACAAAAAAGAAACTTACATTAATATATAGTCTCTGGTTCAGATAGTGAGATTAATAACATAAACACTCTTAATATGAAAAACATTGTTTTTTATTTTTGACAAAAACAACATTTTACCTCAAAAACCAAAATCTTCTTAAAAAGAAAATGTCTGAGCCCGGGTTCGAACCGGGGACCTCTAGTGTGTGAGACTAGCGTGATAACCAACTACACCACCCAGACTACATTGTTGGTATCTATTTTTTACTATATATAAAAAAAATCATAAAATATATTTAAATAATTTTTATTGAACAATTATAAAAAAAAAAACAAGATAAACTTTTTCTAAGCTAAAATTGGAAGGTACTGGAGGGCATATTCTTACTTCAGTTTTTTCTGAAATAGTGCGGGGGGGGGGGGGGGGGGGGGGGAAGGTAAAAAAGGAGAGGGGGGGACAAAAAAAAAAAAGATATTAGTGGAGGAAAAGGAAGCACAACACAA
>Ga0099824_1006988_pt1 | contig 15207 bp, 4 predicted proteins | sample SiratrowhiteBW_FD_76837 | JGI IMG/M metagenome (GOLD analysis project Ga0099824, IMG submission 76837) | Root nodule microbial communities of legume samples collected from California, USA - Siratro white BW | ecosystem: Host-associated > Plants > Roots > Nodule | place: USA: California...
AAAAAAAAAAATTATAAAATATATATATATATATATATATATATATATATATATATATATATATATATATATATTATATGAAACTATACGATATTGAGAGAGAAATATGTACGTTTAGGATGTGTTTAAAAAGCCATACTGTGTTGTTAATTATATGTTATGACACTAACCTGATTTGACTATTAAGTATATAGTTTATATGAATTTCAGTACACATTTGAATCACAGTAGGGTTCTAAAATTATTATTAAAGAAACTAGTTCTACTTATCTTAAAACCAAGTAAAGACTTGTCTATATTCTATCTCTATCTGAATCCATCATTTTGATGAGCATGGAAGTACATTAACATGAAACTTAGACGTATCCGTACTGATATTGCAGAAGGATTTAAAAATGTTATAACATGATTATGAAAAGGATAATCTAGATTTATTTCCTTACTTAAAATGATTATTTTAATGGAGGCATCAATATAAAGAGACATGGGAAACACGGGTGCGTGGATTTGTTCTATGGAAGAGATACGTATCTTTTTTCATATAGAAAATGAAACCTTCGATGATTGGGTGGCTATGTATAACACAGATCCCAACGTTCCTAGGATAGCTAAAAAATAGATAGTCATTTGTACGAAGTTTTTACTTTTTTTTTTCTTATAAAACTAAATATTTTATATTTTAAACATAAGCTTACTTCTATAAATGAATTAATGAATATTATATTAAAATTTCAATTTAAATATCATAAAATATTTATTTGAACTTTTATATGTATTTTAAATGTTGATAATTTATAAATTTTGTATTTTATTTTATCTTTTAAAATTATACTTACATGATATTATGTTTTTAAAATATTATTTTAATTATTATAATAATTTATTAATACCTGTTAGATCCCGGTTCAATTACAATTTCAATCGTATTACAATGCTCAGAGTATTAGACCATATTATCACTTAAACAATATATATAATGATATTATCTCATTATTATATATTATAATCATAATATATTATTATATAGACATTCACATCACATATAATGGTAAGCTATTAAAATAAACTATTAAAATCAGAAAACTCTACTTAAATTCATGATAATTATAAATTAAAAAGTCAAATCAATTAAATCATCATTTCACATGCACGCACATATACATTATTTTATATATCAAATGATATTTACCAAGAAATATCTAGTAACACTTTTCACAATATTAAACATTCACTAATAGAGATTAATGCCAAGAAATATCTAATAACACTTTTCACAATATTAAACATTCACTAATAGAGATTAATGCTTGACCTATTTTAGTACTTAATGTATACAAACGCTGACTACATGAATCCGAATAAGTTTAAAGCATATCTATATCTATAACTCACAACATGATAAACGACTTCTCTAGACGGTTATACACAGCCACCCAACATTCCAAACATTATGATAATATGATAAACTTCTTTCTAGCTTCTTACCACATGATGTCTTAGTCTACATGAGTTAGACCATCAATGAAAATAGAAATCTATGTTACAACATAGTTCTTTACTTAATATACAAATTCAAAAAATGATTCACAAATCATCCTAGATTTTTGATCCTGAATTTGCACATTTTTATAATTCTCAACAACATTTTTTCATTCGATATAATTCATTAAAAAAACAAAATCAATTAAATATATGATTTAACATTCTATTTATATTTAACATTTATATTCAATCAATTAAAAGAACATAAGTTTTTTTTAATTCGCCTGAATGAAAATAGGGTCAAGAGCAATTATTTTATTTTCGCTTGATAAAAAATCCTTCACTTGAGCAAAAGTAGGATTGAGAGCAAAGGTTGAATTTCTATTTAAGCAAAAATCATTCACTTAAAGCGAAAATAAGAGAAAAAAAAATTTATGATGCAGGACCCAATTGTTTTCAGAATTTTACCAAAAATTATTTTAAAAAATACAACTTTCAAACAAATTCATAATCGTCAACATAATCATAATTTGCTTAATTAACATTCTCTACTCATTTTAATTCAACCTTGATAATTCAAGCTTAAAATAGTTTCCATTCACATTGAACTTATAAACTATATAAAGACTATAGGAAGCTAGCTACCTTTACGTATCCAAACCATATTCAAAACATAGTTTAAGAAACTTCATGCCTTAACATGCATAATTTAACCACTATATCAACATCTAAACAAGAGTATTGAGTTCAAAGTACTCCAAATTAAACATTTATTAACTTAAAACCCAAAGTTTTAGCCAACTTAAACTCAAAATAGCATTCTTACGACAAAAAACTACCATATTTCAATAAACAGAGGCAACAACAACGACATTAATGGTAGACAAATGAGATAAAGGATATAGTGACAACACGAAATGAAAAATAAGTGGGAAGTTAAGAAGACTACTTTGCATGCATTGGTTATAAGAGAATCAACTTTAAAACTTGACATTTACATTAGATACGTTAACATTCGAGCAAATGCCAAGTTTCTCTTGTAACTAACGGAAAAAAGTTTGTACTTTTAACATAAGTGTCATCACAAATTTTTTCTGTTGGCCGCCATTTATCTTATGTAAATCGTAGATGTAGATGTTCACTTTTTGCATTGGTGATATTAGAAAGATTTGGGTTAGATTTCTCACCCACAACCTTTTATAAATTATGTAAAAAGTTTCAAAATGAAACAAAAAGATGTTATTTATTATGTCTATCGAAAGTGACCATTGGGAAAATTTATAAATGAACACTTTCAATAATTATGTGATAATGGTGATATTCACCACAATTTTGCTACTCCATAAACACCACATCAAAATTATATAGGAAAGGAAAAGTAGGTCATTGCAAGAAATTGTTAGAACTATTTTGAAATCTAATTCAAAACCCAAGCACTTCTAGATAAAAATAATAAACATAACTTGTTATTTATAAAACAAAACTTACATAAAACTTATATTAAGGAAGACTCCTTGTGAACTATGGAGAAGTAGAAAAACCAACATATATGTTATTTCCATCATTTTGGTTGTCAATGTTCCTTTATAAACAATAAAAATAACTTGGAAAATTTGACTCCAAGAGTGATGAAGAAACCATGTTTGGATATTCTAAAGCATAAAATGTTGAAACACTAAATGGTCTAGTCATCTCTAGACGATTTAAGACTCTTCTAGATGATCTTATGTATATAACTAGTTTGAAATTTTGATGATAAGAAAAACTATAAGATATAAGTGTTTACTAACAAATTATTTTCATGTATAGTATTAAGAAAAAAAATTGGTGTTCAATGGATTAGACCATCTCACTATCATTAACATGTTAAATGATCCATCGAGCAAAGCTTATCAAGAAGTACGAATTTAAAACTACTGTGATCTATATGACTTTGAAATTATAAGCGACCTACATATTAATTTTGTTAATTGACTTATAATGAAAGATTTTACTCAACAATCAAAATATATGTAAGATTGGAAATTTTTTGGATCCTAACATTCTAAACAAAATTAACTAATTATATTTGAAAGGACAAATTCAGAAAGCTACATAAAGAGATTGAAGGTGAAGAACGAAAAAGAAGAGCAAGCCAAGTATTTCAAGATGAAAAAGTGATCCTGTTGAAAATACGAGTTCTAGTGAGCCTTTAATTAAGTTGTTAAAACACCTAGTCTTTTAGGTTGAGTGCTAAACTATTGTAGTCCTTCACATTGTGAATTTATACCCTTGTGAACTTTCTTTGTACTCTCTTTGAGAGTGTTCTTTATTTTTCTTGAGAGTTCTTAATCTCATTGGGAGGTTAAGAATGTGTAACCTAAAGAGGTGTGAATACTCATTATAATATGGAGAAGTGAGAGTTGTAATCAAGTATGTTGGTTAGTGGATGCTCTTAAGTAGTTGCTTAAGAGGATCGGGTGTAGCCTGGGTTTGGGTGAACCGAGACAAATTCTTGTGTGTTGATCTCTAGTTACTCTTGAAGTTGCTTATGCTTTGATTCTTATTGTTAAACGATATGTTAGACGGTCTTATGAAAACTTTTCTACTTGACAATCTATTAGAAGGTTAGTTAGATGGTCTACTAGATATTTTATTTTTCATTCACTACAAAACCTCCCCCTCTTTGGGAGCTAATTGTACCTACACAGGGGAGCCTTAAGATAAAGAAGCAAATGCACAAGTTAAGGGTGAGCAACCATCAAAGCATTTATCACATATTAGTTGCATATATTTGTCAAAATCTATAACTCAAAGGGAGCATTTGAAATTGATAAAATCTAGATTTTGATAAATCCTATAACTAAAAGTTGATTTCAAAGAAGATGTCACTCAACGTTTCAACCAAATGCTTTTATATATGATTTGTTGCTTTGTAATTGTAATTTTTTTTCATGTTAACCTTTATTATGTTAAGCATCATAAAAAAAGGTGGATATTGTTACAACAAAAGTCCAACACCCTGGGATTTTTGTCTAAGTGTTTAAACCAACAAAGCATGAATCAATGCAATTGCATCTAACAGAAGCTGAAGAGAAAATCATACAAGTGTAAGTAGTTCGTCTGATAGACGTTAAGAACACTATGCAAACTACAAACTTTGTCTAATATATAATAGATGATGAACATACGATAAGTACATTCAAAGACTCTAAGTTAACATGAACTCAAAGAATGTTCTTGAAGGTTAAGTCTATGATACAGGGAACGTCTTCACCATCTGTCACTAAACAATACACAAAAAAAAGCTCTATTCAAATATTTCTTGGTATTTGAGCTAAATATGCAATGACTACCAACTCTCAACAAAAGTTATATTCAACTCTAGCCTAACTATCTGTTTTGTATAGTGTACAGTTGTATCATTGTTTAGTGTAAAAGGTTCTACTACCTAGGAAGATAAGTACTATCAGCTATTAGAGATATTGCATGAAGAAGAGAAGAGATATTAATGTTACATGAAATGAATTTAATGCTTCTTAACATTTAAGCTTGCTAGAAGATAAAGAAGGAAGAAGAAGACAATCAAGTGGGTTCAAAGCTACTCAACAACCATATAAGGGAATGCAACAGTTACTTTCTTAAAGCCTATATAAAGACATGCTTTGAAGAGAAGAAGCAGAAGAATAGTGTTCATTTGAAAGTGTTGAAAATCTACTAATTTTCTTTGTTCCCTACAAGATTTGTAAGAACATTGTTTGTGTTCATTCCAACAAACTAGTATAGAGTGTCTAAAACCCTCTCTAGTGAGCATAAAAAATGATCTTTTGATCATAAAGACATTGTATTTGTCTCAAGCCAGGAGTGATTTATTTTAAAAATCACCTTAAGCCAAAAGTGGTTGTTTAAAAGAATACTTGGGTTAAGTTTGGAGTGAATTGTTGAAAGAGTACTTAAGTAAAACCAAGAGTGGCTTGTGAAAGCACACTTAGTTGAGCCAAAGTGGCTTGTGAAAAGAATAATCAAATGGGGCCAACCAGAAGTGATTGGGAGCAAATAAAAAGAAGAAGAAAGAAATACTTGATTGTAATTAACAACGATAGTCTACTTAGTAGAACTTGACTAGTTGGTCAAGACTTGAATGTAGTTTGTGCTATCTAACGAATAAACTGTCTCTTTTATCTTTCTCCACATTGCATGTTATTTATGTAAAACTAACTTAAGATGGTAAGGCTTTTAAAACTAATTTTGTGAAAAACTGAATTCTTTTTCTAAACAAACACTAAACTGATTGTTTGACTATGAAGTATCCAATGATAATGATGAAAAACAATGAAATTTTTCAAAACACAATTCAACCCTTCCTTCGTGTATTTTTCACAATGTTCTAATTACATAATCTAGTATTGAGGAAACAATACATCTAGTCCAAGATTCTAGGATGCACAATGGTCTTCAACCAATAAACAATTTCTCAAGTTATAGATTGGAACATGATAGCTAACAAATATTACGTTGTGATTAATGATATTGTAATTAGGGTATCACTGAAAAGACTTTATGTGGGAACAACTTCTCTAAACAAGTTATAGGCACGTTGATCAACTACAAGTTAGTGATCAATGAAGCAAATATTTGGAAATAAATCTACAATAAGATGATATTAAAGAAATGTGGTTCAAAGAGCCATGTCTTTGAGTTGGCCAAGTTCTTCATTTTCCATGTCCTAAAAGGCATTCCTTTCAACTTGACTCACTTGATGCACCTGAACTTCCTTAGAAACATCAAGTCTTGGAGGAGGATGTGTATGAAGGCTACTACTCTACCCTTTTGAATTAACTTATGAGACAACAAGGCATCATCAACAACTTATTCTAGAAAAGGGAAGCTACATTGTTGTCAACACCCCTTTATTGATATCAGCATATCAATGATGTGTCTGATAATCAATCTTGACCCCTTAGGAATTCCCATTGAGCACGACCTGAATTTCAATGGCAATCACTATGCTAACAACTTGGAGCTACCATACCTTAATCCTTAGCATTTTAAATCTTTTGATGCACACAAGTTAAGTAATCTCACAAGTGACCAAGAAAGGAGAATAAGCGTCAAGAAAGTAAAAAAATCTCCATTTAGTAGACTCTATTAATGGTTTTGATTTAAGCTCTTTTTGACACTACCAACGAGATACAACTGAAGAGCAAGTAGGAACTTGGAGCATCTAAAGTTGCTACATCTCATGTAAACGTAAGACACACTCCCAAATGTCCAAGGACCTATAAGCCCTAGGGGAAGAGATCAACAATGTTCATTTGTTGAAGGTTCTCAATCCCCTAAGTATCTTATAAGCCAACAATAATAACATGAGCAACCCATAAGCTGTTGCACTAAGAAAACTGAAGCACATTCATCTTCAGTACTCTACACTTACTTCAATTTAACATTGCCAAGATCCAAGCAGTTTGATATAGTCTAGAGGTATAAGACTATCCTTAAAGTTAAAGTTTTGATGTTAACAAATTTAGAGCTTTGAATTAATTGTCTTTTATTAACATACATTGTCTACTACCTCTACTATGTTGAACAAATTTACATGATTTTATATAACACTACGCTTAATAAACAACATAATAAATGCTCTATATAATTACCTAAGGATTAGATAACCCAATAAAACAACAAAATGTAATATACATAAAATCAACTATATTTAGTAAGACATCGTCTAAACTAAGAAAATAATTAAATAATGTCCAACAAGGACTATTCAGCTCCTTGGGTGCATTATCCAACATGGAGAAAGCAAAATACCCTTTTTCTTTTCTCTCACACACTTCTTTGCCTTGGCATGCATCTCGACAACAAGTAACATATATGTTAAGCCACTCTTGCTAACAATTGTTTATAATAGATTTGAGTGGCTAATAAAAGCATACTCAAAGAATGAAACTGGCCTTACATGTTGCTCAATGACAAAAGCTAAATATCTACATCATATAATACCCATAAGGATGGAATTGTAAAAAGGAAGACAACTTATTTATGAACATTAAACAGTAAGAGATGCTAACAAAACAATGTATGAATGAACATCTAAATCAAAATAAATGGAATAAAGTTTCATTTCACACATTTTCTCACCTGTAGATCCCCAATAAGTTGTTTCATTGAAATCTTTTGAGTTTGGGAACGTATCAAATAGGTGAGCTATTAGCATCCCAATCTTCACAGGAAGTTGTGGTGCCCATTTATCAATACCATCAATCAACAACTTCTCTAATCTCTATAAGATGAGCTTTTCACTCAAATGACAATAAAGGTTTTGAAAGACCATTAGAATCTTATCATAGAAACCTTCAGATAAATAGATACAACGTCTCATATACACCTTTCGTTTCCTAAAAAATAAAATAGGCTTGAACAATATCCACATTACATTTCTTGCTAAAAAGTTAGAAGATAGGAAAAAAAAATACAATCACCTGTTTTATCCACTTCTTCAACAAAACAATGTTCACAAACCCTAGACCAACTACAGAGCGTTAGGGTTCAAAAGATTGGAGGAAAAGAATGAGAGAAGTGAGGTTCAACAAAAGAGTTCACAAATGGTATGGAGAAGAAAGGTGAGGTTAGGGTTTGAAATATGAGAGAGAGAAAAAATGAGATAGACCTGTGAGATGCGAGGTTGAGCGAAAATAAAAAAAAAAACGCTATATAGTAGAGATGTGAGATTAGAGTTTTTCAAAACCAAAGGAAGAGAATGAGAAAGAAATGACACAAGCTAACTAAAACATTCTAGAGAAGTGTAGAGAAAAAAGACAAGATTAAGATTTCAAATATGAAAGAAAGATAATGAAAGAAGCAAAATTGAGTAAAAAAATGAAAAATATAAGATTCATATCTTGGATATAGATAATTTTATGAATTGGTGTGTAAATAATAACACATAATAATACGTGTTCTACTGTTTTATTATGGTTAAATTTGACATTTTATTTTGATTTTTTTAGGAAACATTATGAGAGAGACGCATAGTAGAAGTTATTGTTTATTTGTGCTACTGTATTTGTAGGTATTATAAATAAAATAAATTGAAGGTGTGTTCAAAAAATTAAAAAAGTCTGATGTAACTTTATTAAATTCGAGATATTAATGATTTAATATAATCTAAATGAAAATAAATACGATTCATTTCTTATCTATGCACATGCTTGACTGCAAGAATAAAACCACACAGAAGCATGAGTAATGATGGAGTCATTCTAAACTTTTGCCAATATCAGAAGGATTCAACTGTAGAAGAGACCCTTAATACCAAAATTGATGCTTTCTAATTTCTAATGGAACCTTCACCCACATTCAAAGCTAGGCCTTCAATTCGAACGACAAAATATATACTTTGGTACGTTTAGGTATGCAATAATTATTGTGTATAACATGTTTTAAAAATAAATTAGTCATTAATCAAATTGTTGAATAATTCAAATAAAAAATATGATATATTTTGTTAATCAATTATTCTAATTTAAATACTTATAACATGGATAACGGTTCCTGGCGTCTCATCATGATGGAGCAATGAAAGTGGGTTCCCCACTAAATCATCCAATAGTAAACAAACATGCTTTATTTTCCCTCAACATTGCTTCAAAATGGACAAAATTTTGACCATAATTAACCATTCCTTGTGGTGGATTTAATCAATGCATTTGTTGTTTAAAGTTGCTCAGCTTCTTAAAAGGTAAAATATTTGTGGAACCCACTTCTGCAACACCACCCAAAAAATTTCCCTCATCCCATACCATCTCTCACTCTTTGCCAAGAGTAATGAACCTACATCAAAAAGATACTATTGTGATCTATTTTTTTTTTGACAATAACGAGGTTTTGATGTTCTAAAGCCAAATACTTGTTTTCTTTAAAGATCTTTTTAATCTGCTATTTTTAGAATTTCTAAGAAAATCCCGGAAGCAATATAATAAATACTTTATTAAAAATTGTCAAATATTAACAACCACTTTTCTTTTTTCCTGTATAAATATTGAGCACTATCATTATTTAAAGAATAGGGGAAGTGATGATTACTAGTTCCAAATTATGAAAGTGTTGGATGAGTCCCACATTGATGTGCATACGTGTGATGCACATGTCATGGTAATAGCAACATCATGTAGTTTGTTTTGTTGCACTTCCCACTTTTCCATAATAGTATCACTACTTTTAAGATCATTTTTTTTAATTTTTTTAATTAATACACTGAAAATAGTTATTATTATTATTCTTATTAGTTATTTCACCCTGGCATCACTATTATTGTTTATGAGTATAAAATGGGTGGATTGGGTTGTTGGGATTGTTGCACTGAATAATCAGATTAACAGTACCAAGGAAAGCAACAGTGAAACCCTCTCCCCAACAAATACACTATACTTCACCTAAAACACCACCATGTGCAATGCTCCAGAGTAAAACTAATTTCAATAAAATCAAATCATTAAATATAATTCAAATACATAAAATAGTGAATTTATTGGCGATGTATTTTCTATTCAATTTTAAACTAATTACTTTCTTCGAATCATTAAATAATCAAGCCTGTTCATTACAAATAAAACAAAATAAAAAATATCCGACGGAATTTATCTATTTAATTTATAGATAATTAATGATGTAATTATTTTTTAAAATTTAATAGATGTTCTGATTAATATTATATAGATTATATTTGATCCAATAATTTTTTAATAATTAAATATTTCTTAAATTTGTTTTTTCAAAGAAATTTTAAAACTATATATTTATTTTTTTACAGAATTTAGTTTTGAAATTGTTATGGAAATATATCTTTTATACTTTTCTTATGGATTTGATTACACTTTTATTGAATCAAGAGAATTTTTAACGGAACGAAATAGAATAATAATTTTTTATCTAATATAATTCAAAATAAAATTTTTCAGATTTGCGTTCTTGTGCCTACCTTTAATATACTTTGAGTCTTCTTAATGAGTATATTATCTTCTTATTGTGCATTAGTTAAACAATTTAATCATAATACATAAGGGTTTTCTATATTATTATTTGAAGATTAAATATGTTTTTAATATATGAGAGAATTTCAATTTTAGTTCTTATAGTATTTTATTTGTTTCATCTACAAAACTAAAAATCTTTATTTTCAATTTTTATAAAATAACTTAATTTTATTTTTAATTCATTAACTATTTTCTTAAAAAGGTTCTCTAAAATTTAAAATAATTATAGTTTTAATATTAACGTTAATTATAAAATAGATAAATAACATTTATTTTGGACAATTAATTTTTTAATAATGTCACTCATTTACACGTTTATTTAACACATAAGCTATCAATAAAGAAGGTTGCATAAAACTAGAGATGAAAAGGAACAATTATTTCTAATTCTAGAGGGACCAAAAAAAAATTTCGTTTGGAAGAACCAAAATCAAGGCACATTCTTCATGAGACTAAAAATATATATAATTATTTAATTATAGAGTATATGCAATGTTGGTTTTTGTAAAATTATATTTAAATTTATTTTTAATTAGTTCACCTATAAAATCATTTTCATCTAGATACATAAATATTAAATAAAAATAAAAATAAATAAAAAGTATTAATATATTTAGTTTTTAGTATTATAAAAAAATTAAAAATTTAATAAAACAATTTTATTTTCATTAATTTTGTTTGAAATTGGTTAATGATTAAAGTAATTAAACACATGTTTGATATTTAATAACTATTATATGTGTTTATTAAAAAATTAATCTTATGCAATTAAGGTTAATAGTTTTAAGTATTACATATTAATATTAATTTTTCATTCAATAAACTCATGGAACAACTACTAAAAACTAATTATATATTTAAGTACCTTAATTATCATCAGAGTTTATTTATATTATATTTTTTTATTGTACTAAAAATGAAAATATCAATACTAATTATATTGAATGGACTATTTATTTTAGGAATAATAAATAAAAATATTTTACTAAAAGTATTAATATGAATTTGTATTTTGGTCATGCAATACTTATTAAATAGAAAAAAACCAAATGCATTTCGTCATCGACCCAATTTATTTAAGTGACTAAAGCGATGAAAACCCATAATTAATTAATTAGTAATTATAATTTATTATTATATTTCGAATACTTTCACTAATTAATTAATGGTTTTTTAAAGCGTGGAGTAGGCACATTCTAACAATCACAGAGAATTTTCTTTCAATATCAATTTTTATATATTTATTACGTGAGAGAGTAATTAATATTTAAAGACATTATATTGTATTATTTAAAAGTAATACATACGAATTATTGCTATAAAAGAATAATCCCTCTTTTAAATTTAGTATAAACACTTATGATGTTTTAATTAGATTTTTATTATTATTATCAATATAAGAATTAATCAATATTTTGGTCAATTTGAATTAATTATTATATATTATTCAACAAAAAGTAGAAAACAAAATGGGAAGAATAGAAAAAAAAAAGTGAATAAATATGTTTTTTCTCAATAACTATAACTTCCTAATGGAATAGAAAGAGAAAAACACAAGTGAATACAATTAATAACACAAGCAACTTTTTTTTTCTATAGTTACTTCTTAATGATGCTCTTAGTGTGTTTCAATTACAAATATAATTTATATTTTACAAAAAAAAAATGGCAGTCTTAAGTAAAAATAAAAGAAAAAAAGAAGGGATATAGATCTTCCAATTTAAGAATGGTGTGTAATGATTGAGAGATAAATATATAATTGATAAATAATGATTTTTTTTTTCAATAAGTCCAAATTATCTAATTAAAATTAGGTTGCTTTTTTTTTGTCATTATATTGTTCTAAATTAAAAAATTATATTTTAAAGTTTAATCTTATATTTTTTTTTATGGAAGTAGTTTTTAATTTTAAGAAGGACCAATAATATAATAAAGAATAGATATCTCAATCCAATAATTCAGTTAAAGTATTTGATATATATTGTATATTTTTATTTGGTAACATTTCAGGTTTTTAAGTGAAATTTGTTGAGAGATATTTATTTAAAATTCTATGAATTTATCACCATTATATTGTTTAATTTTGTATTTCATTTAATTTTAAAAATATAACTATATGCTTTTTTTAATAAATATTCATATAATTTTAAAACATATTGTTAAAAAATAATCTTAATTAGATTCACGGAGAGAAAAAAGTAGGACAAAGAAGAAAAAATAAGGATAAAAATGAAACAAATATGATAATTAATTGAATAAGTGAGAATTGGAGAAGTAAAGAAGCAGAATTAATCTTATTTAATTTTAAATTACTCTGCCATATAATAAACATGAAAATTGGCGCTGGAAAACCGGGTTTTAATAATGATTAAAGTGTGGATGCAATATAGAAAAATCAATTAATTAAAATTACAACTAACATAAATAGAAATTAGTGTTCTAGGGTTTATAAACATATCAAACACATTCATTGCATTACACCTTAATATCACTTTTCCTTTAACTCTTCGTCATCTCTCCTTCTCCTTTCATACCTAAAATACAATGAATAACATTAAATATGGTTCTTTATGTTAAGAGCTTTTCATGTTTTCTTAATTGCTTAATTTGGAACGCTACTTTTGCCTACTTCTATGGAATGCAGACACTAATGATAGGTCTGCTTAGAAACATGACCTTTCATGTGATCAATTCCACTCATCACTCATTTATTTTTGCTTCATAAGTTCTTGAAACCCCGTGACATAGTTTGGATATTTATTCTAATTCATGGGATTCATAAGCTAAGCAATCATATTCTGAGTGCATGCATGAGATTGAGTAGAAACTTTAAATTCGAATTTTAGTACGGCCATAAGGAAAGAACCAAATCCATTTCGTTGTTTTCTTAAATTCCAAATTTCCCCCAACCACAAACAGTCAAAGACATCTTCATCTCAACCCAAAATATGAGGAGGAAGTGTTTTTGAGGCAAAGGGTATTTTGACAGCTAAGTACGTGGTCCCTTCTTGTTAAAGTATGTAGAATTTGAACGCTTAAATGCATCAGAAGTAAGTCTATTAGAAAACCACCAAATGCCAGGTACGTGTACTTAATCAATATACTGTTTCATAGCCGACCAACCCATCCAAAGCTTTACATGGATTTGATACTTCGAAAGCACGATTATACGAATAATTTTACTTTTATATGAATCTATCATCTATTTGGAGCACAATCCCAAAGGGAAAATCCAAACCGGTACAAGCACAGCACAAGATTCCACATCTGTCATTTTCAGATGTTTAGCGTGATAACTTAGCCATGAATTAGATAAAGAGAGAGGATTGTGTAAAATTCAAGCTTTCAATATTTTTTCTGTTCTCTCAAGTAAATCTCCAAGTTAGAGGACCACAGAAATTTTTGTTTTAATTATATTTCTTCCACTAATATCATGAAAATATATTCACTTTTTTGAACACAAGATACAAGCTTGTCTAATGGAAGAAGTTTTGAAACTATAAAATGAATTATGGGAGATTGTCATTAGTGATATGAAAGTGTGTGAATATCTAGAATTAGTGTCTGTACAGTGTCATTCAATAATCTGAGTGGAACTGCAGCAGGCCCGCTGAGCTACTGAAAAGGTCTCAGCCAATTTTTCTTATATCTCTACCGTAGTTTTCGGAGGAAAGTATGGTAAAAAGAAGTTTACCAAATAGGTTACCCTAAAAACCATTCAAACATGTTTAATAGCTGTACCTGTTGCTGCAATAGTATTCAACGCCTTTTGACTGCTGCAAAAATTTTCAATGAAGAATCTCTTCATCAGATTCAATCTCCAAACCAAATGGTCTTAAAGCATTGAAATAACCCAATTAAAATGGACAGTAATTACTGTTGTTGTTTAATCATCTGAGTTTATAAAAGAAACATTCACAATTTCAACCTGATACCATTTACCCAGTATAATCATGGTTCCAACCTGCAGTGATAAACTTGAGTTCTGTGTGTCTGCTTTCCCGAAAATCCATATAATGCAGCAAGTATAAGGCCAGCTTGTCAGTTTCAACTTTCCACTTCCACTAGTAGATAGTACCTATTTTACTGATTTCAATTATCACTTTTTTTTTTATGATTTGTTTCTGATATTTTACAGTAGCACTTCAACAGCAGCCTTTCAGTCCCTTCTCAATCAATGGCTCGGCAGCGAACCTTAACTTTGGGATGTTGCTACCTGTATTTGGCAATGACAGTGGAAGAGTCTAATTAGTCTGTAATTTTATTCTGTTGTATAATTGGTTCTCTTTCTTTTTGCCAGGATACTATAGTAAAGCAAGGTGGCGAGATCCCTTGTTTTGTAGATACCAGAAAGTTTAGGCTTTCATTTCTCTATTTTCATAAAAAGATGCCAAAATGTACCATCCCCCTTTAGAAACGGATCTCTATGTTTGTCCAGAAATTAACAACATTTATAGTCTCTCCATTGACAATAACCTTAGGAGTGATGAGGATATACCCAGCGCTATGTATGATTGCAGTTGTACAGCCAGCAAAGGATAATCATTACCACACACCTCTCTATTTTATACACTTTTGTTATATTTTTTCTTTTGTTACGTTACTTCTCACAATATTCACTATTTTATATATATATATATATATATATATATATATATATATATATATATATATATATATATATATATATATATATTATTATTTTTTT